>Ga0315906_10001408_pt1 | contig 35858 bp, 34 predicted proteins | sample LakEriMetagenome_4_FD_203526 | JGI IMG/M metagenome (GOLD analysis project Ga0315906, IMG submission 203526) | Freshwater fungal communities from buoy surface, Lake Erie, Ohio, United States - Buoy 2 MA122 | ecosystem: Environmental > Aquatic > Freshwater > Lake > Lake biofilm | place: USA... | reverse complement strand
AGGGAGTGGGGTCAGGGAGTGGGGTCAGGGAGTGGGGTCAGGGAGTGGGGTCAGGGAGTGGGGTCAGGGAGTGGGGTCAGGGAGTGGGGTCAGGGAGTGGGGTCAGGGAGTGGGGGGCAGGTGGTCGCCGCCCGGGTGCGACACGGCGATCCGGGAACTGATGCCGCCCCGAGGCGTGAATTGGGCCACGAGCGTCATCTTCCGGGGCTGGACCACGGCGACGAGGTCGTCGAGGATCCGGTTGGTGACGTTCTCATAGAAGATGCCTGCGTTGCGAAATGACTGCAGGTACAATTTGAGACTCTTGAGTTCCACGCACATCCGGTCGGGAACATACCGGAATGTGAGCGTGCCGAAGTCGGGCTGCCCGGTCTTGGGGCAGACCGACGTGAATTCGGGGCAGACGATTTCGATCGTGTAGTCCCGGCTCGGAAACTGGTTGGCGAACGTTTCGAGCTGATCGCGGGATGGTGCGGTTGATGGTGTCATGATGTGGGAAAGTGTGGCATGAAAACCCGTTCCACGATAGGCGCGGCGGGCAGCCCCGGGCAGGGCTCGCCTCCGGGCCGCACCGCCGTCGTGCTGCTCTCGGGCGGGCTCGACTCGGCCACTGCCGCCGGCTGGGCACTGGCTCGGGGCTTCCGGCTGGCTGCCCTCTCGGTCGACTACGGCCAGCGGCACCGCGTCGAGCTCGATGCGGCCCGCGACGTGGCCCGGGCCTTGGGCATCCATCGCCACATCGTCGTGCCACTCGATCTGGCCGCCTTCGGTGGCAGCGCCCTGGTCGACACGTCGGCCGATGTGCCGAAGGGCCGCTCCGAGGCGGCGATCGCCGCGGGCATTCCGGTGACCTACGTGCCCGCCCGCAACACGGTGTTTCTCGCGCTCGCCCTCGGGATGGCCGAGGCGTTGGGCGCCGACGCGATCGTGCTCGGCGTGAATGCCGTCGATTACAGCGGCTACCCGGACTGCCGGCCGGAGTTCATCGAGGCCTTCGCGAGGCTCGCCGGTCTGGCGACGAAGGCGGGCGTCGAGGGGCGGCCGATCGAGATTCTCGCGCCGCTCATCGCCATGACAAAGGCCGACATCATCCGCGCGGGAGTCGGCTACGGCATCGACTACGGCCTCACGACGAGCTGCTACGACCCGCTGCCAGGCGGAAGGCCGTGCGGCGGGTGTGACTCCTGCCTGATCCGTGCCGCCGGCTTCGCCGCTGCGGCCGTGGCCGATCCACGATGCGATCCCGGCCGCTGGCAGTGACGAGGGCAGGCCGCACGTGCGCATCGCCGAGATCTACGTATCGCTCCAGGGAGAGGGCCTGCTCGCCGGCACGCCGAGCGTGTTCGTCCGCACCAGCGGCTGCAACCTCCGCTGCGCCTGGTGCGACACGCCGTTCACGTCGTGGACCCCGGAGGGGGATGACTGGACGGTGGACCGGATCACCGATCGCGTCGTCGCCACCGGCATGCGGCATGCGGTCATCACCGGTGGCGAGCCGTTGCTCTTTCAGGAGACGGTCGAGCTGTCCGCTGCGTTGCGGGCGGTGGGCCTGCACGTGACCGTCGAGACGGCAGGCACCGTGCTGCCGGCCGTCGGCGGCGTGCAGGCCGATCTGATGTCGATCAGCCCGAAGCTCGCCTCCTCGGCGCCGGCAGCCGACGTCCCGGGCAACTGGGCCCGACGGCACGAGGCCGCTCGCCGACGTGACGACGTGCTGCGGACGCTCATGGAGCCCGGCCGCTGGCAGCTGAAGTTCGTCATTGACTCGCAGGCCGATCTTGCCGAGGCTGCGGGCTGGATCGAGGCGTTGGGCATCGAACCCCGTCACCGCCGGGGCGTGTTCGTGATGCCCCAGGGCCGCTCGGCTTCCGAACTCCGTCGCACGTCGGACTGGCTCGAGACGGCCTGCCGGGACCACGGCTTCCGGTTCGCGCCGCGGCATCACATCGCCTGGTTCGGCCACGCCCGCGGCACGTGAGCCGTACGGCCGTCGCCGCGTCACGCCGGCTTCGTGGCCGGCGCGTGGCCGCGGGGGCCGAAGGCGAGCACGGTGGCGGCGCCGGCCGCCACCACGAGCATGCCGGCGAGGAAAAAGGGGCTCACTCCCGCGATCGGCGTGTGGGCCAGCGCGAGTGTGACGAGCGTATTGATGACCGGCGCGCAGCCAAACACGACGGGCATCACCGTGAACGGCTTGCCGCCACAGGCGAAGGCGAGGATCGTGCCGAGAGCCCCGAGCGCTCCGAGGGAACCCGCCGCCAGGCTCCAGAGCGAGCCCCCCAGGTTCCACTGGCCCGCGTCGCCGAGCGGTGCGAGGAGCAGCAGCGGCGCGACGACCGCGATCACGAAGTAGGCGGCCCCCACGCAGACGAGCGGACGCAGCCGACTCCCCCCCATCGCGGCCTGACCTCGGTGGAGCACCGGCCCGTAGCTCCCCCATGAGACGAGCGCGAGGGCCACCGACACCAGCACCTCGACGAAGCGATCGGTGGGGCGGGGTGGGGCCGCGACGGCCGCCGCATCCGCAGCCAGGGCCGGTGCCGCAGCCGGTGCGGCAGCAGCCGGCTGCGGCTTGAAGAGGAGCACGGTGACCGCCCCGAGGATCACGAGGATGAGCCCGGCGAGGAATGGCGCCCGCAGTTGATCGAAGGCCTTGCCGAGGGCCGCCGAGAGGAGCGTGTTGACGACGGGTGCGCCGCCGAACACCAGCGGCATCACGTAGATCGGCTTGCCCCCGAACCCGAGGGCGAGAATGACGCCGAGCGCGCCGAGCGCGCCAGCCGTCCCCGCCAGGAGGCTCCAGAGCACGCCCCTGGTCGTCCAGTTCCCCCGTTCACTGCCACGCGCGAGGAGCGCCAGCGGCACCAGAACGGCGATCACGAAGTAGGCGGCCCCCACGCACACGAACGGCCGCAGGCTCGAGTGCATCGCCTCGCGGCCGAAGTGGAGCACTGGGCCGTAGGCCCCCCAGCACAGGGCCGTCAGACCGATCGCGGCCAGCATCCCGACGAACTGCACCATCGACATCTCTCCTGCGAACCGTGGCCACCGCTCGACGCGGGGGCGGATGATACCACGCTCGCGGGAAGGCGGGCCGGTTGTCGCCTCCGTGCCGCACGGGTACCGTTTGCTCCGTGAGCCGTGGGGCCGCCCCGGCTTGGCCGCAGGTATGCGATGGCAAGCCCGTTCCCCACTCGCCGCAGAATTTTGGTGCGCACCCCGAACTGGATCGGGGACCAGGTGATGGCCTACCCGTTCTTCCAGCGGCTGCGTGAGGCGTTTCCCGATGCCCATGTGGCCGCGTTCTGCGTGCCCTGGGTCGAGCACATCCAGTTTCGGAACCTCGTCGACGAGGTGATCGCGGTGCCGGTGCCGCTGCACCGCAGCCTGTGGGAGAAATGGACGTCGCTCGAAGCGGCGGGACACGTGGCCCGGATGCGCGGTCCGTGGGACATCGCCATCTCGCTGCCCAACTCGCTCACGGCGGCCTGGCAGATCTTCCGCTCGGGTGCGGTCGACCGCTGGGGCTATGCGGGCGACGGCCGACGCTGGCTGCTCACGCGGCAGGTGCCGAACGACGGTCAGACACGGCATCGATCCGACACGTTCATGCAGATCCTGCCCGAGGCGCTGCGGTCCGACAAACCCGCCGCCGACTTTTGGCAGCCCGTCGCCGGTCAGGCCCGCCGCTTCCCCGCCGACGACGCATGGGGGGGCTTCCCGGTGCTGCCCATGCCAGAGGAGCCGTTCTGGATCCTGGCGCCGGGATCGGTCGCCGACTCCCGCCGCTGGCCGGTGGAGCGGTTCGCCGAGGTGGCGAGGCTGGTCGTCGCGGAGACCGGCATACGCGGCGTCGTCGTCGGAGGCGACAGCGATGCCCTGCTCGCCCAGAAGCTCTGCGCGGAGCCGACGCTCGGCCTCATCGACTGCACGGCCCGCGGCCCGGTGCCGGTGCTCCGCCGCCACTTCGAAAGGGCGGTGTTCACGCTCGCCAACGACTCCGGCCTGGCACACGTCGCCGCGCTCTGCGGCTCGCCGGTGCAGGTCGTCTGGGGCGCCGGCAATCCGCGGCACACCCGACCGCTGGGGCCGGGACTCGTGCAGGTGATCTCGACACCGATTGGCTGCTGGCCCTGCGAGCGGAACACATGCCAGCGAACCGACGGCCCCGCGTATGAATGCCTCGACGCGATCACGCCGGGGGCCGTGTGGCGGCAGATCCGCGACGGACTGCTGCCAACGCTAGTGGCCCAGAGGCCGATCCGGGATCGTTTGCCATGACGCCGTGACGAGGCCGGCGATCCAGGCGCTCGCCGCTGCGAGGCCCCCCGACAATGCCATCCACCCGATCGGCATCCGGCCGGTTCCCGACAGCACGAGCGGTGTGATCGCCAGGCAGCCGGCGAGGCTGCCCGCCGCCAGCCCGATGCCGACGGTCATCAGCGTTTCGCCGACGATCAGTCGCCGCAGCGTCGCCGGCAGGAAGCCGATGGCCTTGAGCACGGCCAGGGTGTCGCGCCGCTCGAGCAGTCCCTGGGCCTGAACCGCCGCGACGCCCAGCGTGCCGAGCAGCAGGCCCAGCGCGGCCAGCGCCTGAAAGCCGGCGAGGAACGTGTTCTGCACCGCCTGGAGCCGCCGCAGCCGGTCGTCGGCCGAGACCAGCGTGACGCCGGCATCGGCCCAGGCCGTGACCAGCGCGGGGCCGAGTTTCGCCCGGCCGTCAGCGGTGTTCCGCGCGGCGTCGATCAGCGCCAGGCCGTAGCCCGAGCGTGCAGGGAACATCCTCGCGAAGCTGCGCTCCGAGACGATCACGAAGCCCTGCAGGATGCCGCCGTCGATCAGCCCCACCACCTCGCAGGGGATCGTCGCTCCATCGTCGCCAGCCACGTCGAATCGGGAGCCGACGCCTCCCACCCGCAGCGCCCACTGGGCCGTGGCCTGATCGAGCACGACGGGAATCGGACCGCCCCCCGGATCGCGAGTCAAAAGCCGCCAGGGGTTGGCCGTGGTCGTGGCATCGTCGGTCGGCGCATGGGCAACGAAGCGGAAGCCGCCGCGGGCCACGAAGCCGGGGCCGACGCCGATCACCGTCGGTCGTGTCGCCGCGTAGAGATTCGTGCAACTCGCGTCGTCGCCGCCGCTGCTGCGCACGAGGGCGATGTCGCAGCGGGCCAGGGCCTCGGTGGCTGCGGGGGCAAGGCCGAACCGCTCCCGCATCTCCGGAGCGGCAGGATTCACGGCCGTCGGCTCACCGAACGTCGCGATCGTCGTCCAGCCGCCGGTCGGTGAGCGGTGGTCGGCCGGATCGGCCGGAGGTCGCAGCGCGAACGCCGACACCGCCACGATCAGGAACTGGGCGATGCCCACGATCGTGGCCACGGCGAAAGCCCGCCCCGGTCGATGGGCGAGGCTCCGGCGGGCGAACTGCCAGAGCGTCCGCACCGGCCTGGGGCGGCTGGCACGCACCAGCCAGAGCCGGCCGGCCGCGAGCATGCCGGTGAGCGCGGCGATTCCTGAACCGAAAAAGGCCCCGATCGCCGCGGCCGCCTCGGCGCGGCTGCCGGCCACCGCGATCGCCAGACCGGCGATGATCGCGGTGATGGCCAGGCAGAGCGTGAAGCCGCGCCGTGTTCCGACGCGCTGTGCGGTCGTGGATGGACCGGAGTCGACTCCCCGGAGCACCGCCAGCGGCGGGAGGCGAGCCGTTCGTCGGGCAGCGGCGGCGAGGGCGGCGAGTGACACGAGAAGAGCGGCGGCCGTGCCGGTCACGATCGACCGGACCGATCCGGCTTCTGGCCCAAACACGGCGGCCGCGCCCGATGCCACGTCTGCGGTCCAGGCCCGGGCGAGCATGCCACGCAGTACGGCGGCCCACGCGGGGCCGACCAGGAGGCCGAGGCCGGCGCCGATCACGGCCGCCACCGCGCCCACGCGGACGAGGAGCAGGGCGAGGCGGCCGGGCGGCCAGCCCATCGCGGCGAGTACCCCGATATCGTGTCGTCGTGCGGCGACGAGCAGCCGGAACAGCAGCCACACGAGCACGAGTCCGGCGGTGATCACGAAGCTCGACAGCGCGAGAAAGAGTCCGCCGAGCGGCGTCGATCCGCGGGCGGCCGCCAAGGCCTCGGCCCGCAGCGGCACCAGGCGGATGCCCAGCGACTCCGGCCGCAGTTCAGCCTCCAGTCGCTGCCGCAGGTTCTCGGGGGCGATGTTCGGGCCGGCGGGCACATGCCACGCGGTCGATCGGCCGAAGCGGCCGCCCGCGAGCCGCTCGGCGGCCGCGAGTGACACGAAGGCCTTCGGCGTGGCGCCGTGCTCCTTCCAGTAGCGGTCGTCTTCGTCATGCGGCGGTGTCGTGCGCACCCGTGCGGGCTCGAAGGGAAACGGAGGATCCCAATCAGCGATCGAGTCTTCGTCGGTGATCCCTTCGACGTCGGGCACGAGTTCACGGGCGACGGCCGCGCCGCGCATGGCTGCGATGCCGCAGATGCGGAACGCGGCCGTCGTCTCCTCGACACGGCCGTGAAGGGTTTCGGGAAGGAAGCACCGCACATCGAGCAGGTCACCGATGGCGATCGGTCGCCCCTGCATCGCGAGATCGTCGGCCAGCCACTGGCTGACGATGATCTCGTCCGGGGCCGGACAGGCGAGGGGAGAGCCGGCCGCATCGACGAGGTCGCCGACCGGCAGCGAGGTGGTGTCGATGCCGAGCACGGTCGAGTAGGGAACGGAGGCCGTCGCCCGTTGGTCGCCCGGATCATGCGCCGACAGCGACACGGCCAGGAATGCGAGCGACCGTCCGCCGCCCATGGGGGCGAGCGCCGCTGCCGCTGCCCGATCGACCTCGGGGGCTAGGATGAGCCGTCGGCTGGTGAGCCGCAGACTGGGCCCCTGCGGCGGCTCCGCGGCGATCGCGAGGCCGTAGTCGGCGAGGGTCGGCCGCAGGTCCGCCGCCAGGTGATCCACGTCGGCCGCCGCCGTGCCGCACATGAGGACGGCATTCGCCACGGCTCCACGACGCAGCATGCCGCGGGCGGCGTCGAGCGAGGTGACCACCAGCGGCCTGGTTTCCTGCGTGGGGCGCAGTGAGAACCGGCCCAGCCCCACCTCGGGCAGCACCCTGGCGACCTGCAGCCGGCGGCCGTCGGAGCCCGCGTCCCGACGGCCGAGCGGACTGTCCGCCGGCACGGCGGAGCGGCGTGGAATCCGCAGCACGATCGGATCGCCGGCGCGAATCGCCAGCGCCGCGGCGAGCGGCAGATTGACCGCCACTCCCGGGCCAACGCGGGGCGGCGCGCCGGCGAAGCCGAGCGCCTCGACGTCGTCGCACGCCAGCAGCGTCGCCCGCACCGGCGGGCCGCCGCTGCCGGCCTCGACCGTGACGTCGAGCACGAGCGCCTCGACGGCCTTCGCCTCGGGTCTGCCGTGAAGCCCCGCTGCGACACGGGCGGCGAGCCGATCGGTGAAGAGGTCGTCGCCGAGCACGGCCGTCTGGATGCCGCCGAGCCGGTCGAGGGCCAGTCGCTCGAGCCCCCGTTGCACGCCGTCCCCAACGCCCAGCGCACCGACGATCGTCGCCGTCACGACACCGCAGGCCAGTGCCAGCGCCGCCCCCTGCGGCCACCACTGCCGCGCGAGCCTCCAAGCGAGGCCGGTGGCCGTCTGCATGCCCTGCCGCGCCGCTGCGGATGCTGCTCCCGTCGTCATGCGTGGTTCATGTGTCTCGGTTCAACCATCCAGCCGGCCGTCGATCAGCCGTCGCACCGAGCCCATCCGGTCGGCCACTCCGGCGTCGTGCGTCACGACGACGAGCATGCCTCCGGTCTCCGTCGTCAGTTCGGCCAGCAGGTCGGTGACGGCGGCAGCGGACCGGGAATCCAACTGGCCCGTCGGTTCGTCGGCAAGCACGAGTCGCGGCTGCAACAGCATGGCCCGGGCCACGGCCACGCGTTGCCGCTCGCCTCCGGAGAGTTGGCCGGGGAGATGGCTGGCGCGGTCTGCCAGCCCCACGCGGGCGAGCAGCGCGACCGCCCGATCGATCATGGCCGTCGGCACCGTGCCCTGGGCGAGGGCGGGCACGAGCACGTTGTCGACGGCCGTGCATCCGGCCAGCAGGTGATGATCCTGGAACACGAAGCCGATGCGCTCGTTCCGAAACCTGGCGCGGTGGACTGCGTCGCCGGCGAATGGATCGACGCCGTCGAGCCGCACCGAGCCGCTCGTCGGCGGCTCGAGTCCCCCGATGATCGCCAGCAGCGTGCTCTTGCCCGAGCCGCTCGGCCCCATGATCGCCAGCCGCCGGCCGGGTTCGACCGTGAACGACACGTCGTCGAGCACCGGCAGTCCGGCAGATCCAAAGACCTTGGAGACGCGGTCCACCTCGAGCACGTCATGCCTCCGGCATCAGGCCGGCGCCGCAGCGGCGTCGGGCAGGCGATATGGTGCGAGGCCGGCGACGATGCCGGCCGGAATGGCCACCGCCTCGGGCTTTCGGCCCGGGTGCATCAGGCAGCGGACCGCCACGATGCGGCCGTGGGCCACGTCGCGACCGAGGTGGCTGAAGCGGAACCCGTAGGTCACGCTCGACCGTCCAAGCGTTGCGATGCCGGCCACCACGTCGAGCTCGTCACCAAAACGCACCGCGGCGGTGTAATCGCAGGAGGCGGAGACTCGCGGCCAACTCGTCTCGAGGCCCGAGGCATCGCGTTCGACCACGGCGATGCCGGCAGTGCGCAGCAGTTCGTGCTCGACCGACTCCATCCAGAAGAAGAAAGCGGAAAAGTGGGCGATCCCGGCGGCGTCGGTGTCGCGAAACTCGACGCGGCGACGGGTCGTAAACGGCATGGCGTGTGTCCCGGCCTAGGCAGCCGGAAGAACCGGCCTTACTCGCCGACGTACGGCAGGAGGGCCATGAAGCGAGCTCGCTTGATGGCGCTGGTCACGGCGTGCTGGCTGGCAGCCGTGCAGCCGCTCTTGCGCCGACCGATGATCTTGGCCTGACGGTTGACGAGTTTGCCGAGCAGTTCGAGGTCCTTGTAATCGACGTACAGCGGCCGCGGGCGGGCGCCGTCGATAAAGATCGGATCCTTCCGCTTGACCTTGGCACGGGGCTTCGCCTTCTTGCGGGCCATCTTGGCCGCCTTCGCCCGGGGACCTGCAAAACTCATCTCGACTCTCTCGTGTTCCGTTGGGGGGAAATGCTGTGCGTAAGAATAAAGCGCGGGAGCCGCCTACACAAAGGGCCGGCTCCCGCGCCGTGGACTGTGAGGTCCGTCAAAGACTTCCAGAGGTTTAGTAGCGGTCGCCACCGTAGCCGCCACGGCCACCGCCGCCGCCGCCACCGTAGCCACCACCGCCGCCGCCACCGTAACCGCCGCGGCCACCGCCGCCGCCGCCACCGTAGCCACGACCGCCGCCACCGCCACCGCCGCCGCCAGCGCGGGGCGTGCGCTCACGAGCTTCATTGACCGTCAGCGGACGGCCATTGATCTCCTGCCCATTGAGGGCATTGATCGCAGCCTGCAGACCGTCATCGGTCTCCATTTCAACGAAACCGAAACCACGCGAGCGTCCGGTTTCGCGATCGGAGATCACTTCTGCGCTTCGCACGGCGCCGTGCGGAGCAAACATCGCTTCGAGATCGGTCGACGTGGTGGACCAAGGGAGGTTCCCCACGTAAATCTTCCGGGACATAGCAAACAAAACCTCTGGGACTCGGGAACTGGACCAACGAACCAAGAATCGACTCAATCGACCATCGCCAAAGCACAAACCGCAGTTCCCGGACGGACAGGAGTGCGGACGAGAGTCAGTCGAACATGCGAAGTTGTAGCATCCTGCGGCAATCCCCACAACACCGGGGTTTTGGGGCGTTCAGACGGGTGGCCTGGCAGGGGGGAATGCCTGGCCCGGGGCTCAACTGTGTCGACTGGCCGGTGCGATGCGTCGGCGGATGAAGGCGAGCACGTCGGGGTTGCTGAGGAAGCCGGCGTGCCGCACGCTCCCCTTCGTCGCAGTCCAACTAAGGCCGGGCGGCTGCCGGGTGCCGTTACCCCACGGCTTGACGACGATCGCTGGATCGTTCGCATAGGTGGCCGCAAGCGACACGGCAGGCACCATGTCGTCGCCCGCGGCGAGCCGTTCTCTCATGTGGAACCGCGTGCCGGCGGGGGGCGCGATCGGCTTCGGCGACTGGAATGGCCAGGTCGAGCCTGTCCGTCCGTCGGCGACGACGTCGCGCACGAACGTTTCGGTGACCACCGGCCGGCCAGTGAAGCTGCCGACGGGATGCACGCCGTAAGTAACCGTCGCCCGTCGCACCAGCGCGGTCCAGGGGTTCACGCCTGGCCTGCTCGTGGCGTTGAGGTCGAGCAGCAGATGGTTCGCAGATGGTGTGCCGTTGATGTCCGTGAACCCGCCGTCGGCACCTCGCAGGAAGGCATACGTCGGCATCAGGTCGCGCAGCGACGCGAGGTAGCGTTGTAGGAACAGGAGCGGGTCGGGCTGGCCCGTGACGGGGTCGGTGATCGCTGCCCGTTCGATAATGCCGTCGGGGCCGGTGACGGCGCGACCCTCGCTCACGACCTGGTCGTACGCCGGCTTGAGAAAGGTCCGCATCAGGTTGATGTCGGCCAGCACCAGTGAGAGCGCGAACGACGAGGTGTCGTTGTTCCATAGCGGGTAGGAGATGGCGGAGCCCAAGCTGGGCGTGGCCAGCAGGATCACCGAGTCGACGTTCGGCAGGGTGTAGGCCCTGCCGTCCGCGGTGAACGACGCCCCGTAGGCGAGGCTCTGGATGTAGGAGCGGGCCACCAGGCCGCCGTTCGAGTGGCCCAGCATATCGACCGTCACGATGCTGGGGTCGCGCATGACGAGCTGCCTGAGGAAGGTGCCGAGATAGCCCAGCGCGAACGTGGGCTGCGGCTGCAGGATCGATTCCACGGTCACCTGCGACAGCACGCCGTCGCGCACGCCGTCGTCGGGGGCAATCCGCATCCGCCAGTCGTAGGGCACGATGAACTGGTCCCGGCCTTTCTCGTAGCCGGCCGCCGCAAGCGAGGTGCGCAGGTCTCCATACACCACGGCCTTGGCCACGCCCATCACCGCCAGCTTGTCGGCCGGGTAGCCGCGCTGCATGAGAAACTCGGGCAGGTTGAACAGGTTCCGCGGGCCGCTCGTCGCCCAGCCGGGGGCGATCACAACCGGTGTCGGCCGTTGGTGCACGGTGATGCGGTGGACGGCCCGTTGGCCAAAGGCGTCCTCGGCGCTGACGTCGATGCGGTTGACCACCGACGGCTGGAGCCGAAGGTCGACGCTGGCCGATCTATCCGCGGCGGCGGCCTGCCGCGCCCGCTCGCCGGTGGCCGTGTTGACGAACATGACCATCGCCCCGGCGTTCGTGGTCGCCGTGATCTGGCTCGACGCCATGCGAACTACGCCCTCGTGGCTGGGAGTCGCGGCGCCGATCCCGGCCTGTAGTCGCAGCGGCCTGATGGATGTCGAGGCGCCGAGGTTCGAGCCGGCCAGTTGCAGGTCACGGCCATCGATCGAGCCGTCGACGTCGGCGTTGTCCCGCTGGGCCCGCGTCAGCGCGGATGGCATGTGCATGCCACTCTGAATCAGGTCGAGGTCGGTCGCCGTCACGTCGTACGAGCCGTCGACGTCTCCGGCGAGCCGGTAGTCGATGGCGTAGGCCACGTTGGGGGCACCTGCACGAGCACGCCCCCGTCGGCCGCCCGGGCCTGCGTCGCTGCTGCCGTCATGCTCAGCCGGGCGAACCGGTCGCTCGCTGCCCCGATCCGGCCTTCGATCTTGAGCAGCACGGATCCGGCCGCGGGGAGCTGGAAGTCGACTTCCTGAATCGTGAAGTCGCGAGAGACGGCGAAAGCGAAGCCGGCCCGGACGCCGTTGCCACGAGTGAGCACGACCCTATTCGCGAACGCCGGCGACGTCAAATGCTCGGTTGCCATCCCGTGCAGTCCCGCGCTTACTATCGGTTGAGCCGAAGTCGACGTCGTGGTGCCATCGGACGCCTGTGGCGCTGGCACGCTCGTGGTGGGCCCGGCTATTCTTTCGCCGTGTCGCGCCCCTCTTCCGCCGATCCGCGTGTCTCGGGCAGCCCTGCGGCTGGCCGTGAGGGTGTGATCCTGTTCACGTTGGCCGCGTTGCAGTTCGTCAGCGTCGTCGATTTCATGATCGTCATGCCGCTCGGGCCCCAGCTGCTTGCGGCGCTGGGCATCGACGCACGGGAGTTCAGCTGGGTCGTCTCGGCCTACACGCTCGCGGCCGGGCTCGCCGGGTTCGTGGCGGCACCGGTGCTCGACCGAATCGGGCGGAAGGCCGCCTACCTGACGCTCTCGGTCGGCCTACTCTTGGCCACGGCGGCGTGTGGCCTCGCGACGAGCTACCCGCTGCTCCTCGCTGCCCGATGTGCGACCGGCGCGTTCGGCGGTGTGCACGGCGGGCTGTCGCTGGCCATGGTGGCGGACCTGTTTCCTGAGCACCGCCGCGGCCGCGCGACGGCCACGCTGATGCTGGCGTTCGCCGTGGCGTCGGTAGGAGGCGTGCCGATCGGCATCGTGCTGGGCACGCGCTTCGGCTGGCAGACGCCCTTCCTCGCGCTGGCCGCCCTCGGGCTGCCGTTGGTGGGCATGGCCGCATGGACGATTCCACCGCTGGCTGGCCACGTGAGCGATTCAACTCGGCACCCCGTGGTCCAGCTCATCGACACGCTCACCATTCCGGCCCACCGGCGTGCCTTCGCCCTGATTGCGATGCTGATGTTCGGCGCGTTCGCGGTGATTCCCTACATCAGCACCGCGTTCGTGGCGAACGTGGGCGTGACGGAGGCCCAGCTGCCCGTCGTCTTCATTGCCGGCGGGCTGCTCACGCTCGTGTGCACGCCGCTCGTCGGCAGGCTCGTCGATCGCTACGGCCCGCTGCGAGTGTTTCGCTGGGTGGTGCCGTTCTCGGCGGCCATGATCCTCGTGATGACCCACCTGCCCGCGGTGGGCCTGGCCGGGGCGGCCCCGGTGACGGCTCTCTTGATGGCGACCAACGCCGGCCGGATGGTGACGGCGATGTCGCTGATTACGGCGAGCATCGAGCCCCGGCGCCGTGGCGGCTTCATGTCGGCCAACGCATCGGTGCAGCACATCGCCAGCGGCCTGGGCACCATGTGTGGCGGGCTGATCGTGCAGGGGGGCGCGGGCGAGCCGCTGCGCCATTTCGGGACGGTCGGCATCCTCGCCGCCACGACCACGCTCGCGAGCCTGTGGCTCGCGGGCCGCGTCGCTCGGCGTGAGGTCAACGATGTCGGGTTGCCGCCACGTCAACACCACTGAGCATCTGGCCCCCACTGCTTGGAAGCCCGAAGCACGAGCGAAGGGAATCCGCGTCGCCTCGCGCGAAACGGGCCGTCTGCCGCTGCGACGAGCAGTTTCAGCCTGAGCCTCAGGGTATGGATGATGTCGGCATGCTCAGTCCAGAAACACTCGAACGCCGCCGAGCCTCTCACCGTAGATCGCTATGAGGTTGCCGCCGGAGGGGCGGTCGATCATCGCCTGGTAGGCATTGCCATCCGCGATGCTGCGGGAATCACGGCCCCGCGAGGCGGCCGGAACTTTCGCCAGGCGACGAGGTGTCCTGGTGGGAGTCGTTTAAGGTCAGAAGGGCCGCGATCGAGGTGGCCGACGCGGAACTGCTGTATCCAGGTGGCGGCCTGAAGCCGAAGGACTCAGCAGCAGCACGGGCTCGCGGACCTTTCCCGCTTTGCTTTTCCCGCTTTCGGCCGCATCCCGAAGGCACTGCCCGACCGGGGCAGGTCGCGTATGTCCTGCAAATCGATGTCTTTCGACCGAGTGGGCAGCACAGGATTCGAACCTGTGACCTCTACGGTGTGAACGTAGCGCTCTAACCAACTGAGCTAGCTGCCCGATGCCGAGAGTGTAGCACGCCCGTTGCGACCTGCCACCACGATCCAGCAGCGGTCGGCTGCGTCCGTCAGGCGGGCGTGTCCGAGGCTGGCGGCGGATCGAACCGCGGGGCGGCCACCTGGTGGGCATCGGCCTCGTCGCTCGCGGAACGACTCGCGACGTCCGGGCGGGGCGATCGACCTTCGATGTGGGCCGCCACGTCGAGTTCCTTCGCCAACGTCGTCCACTGTCGCCGCAGTTCACCGAGCGTCTTGCCTGCCGAGCGGCCCACCTCGGGCAGCCGCTTGCCGTAGAGCATGACGGCGATGGCGCCGATCACGACGATCTCGAACGGTCCGAGCCCGAACATGCGGCAATCCGAGGGGAGGGCAGGAGGGAGCGGAGAGGAGATGTGTGGCGGGAAGGAATCAATGACCTTCGACGCGGCTCGTGTCGCGCGGGCGGGCCGATTCATCCTCGATGCCCCCCTGCACGCCGCGTTTGAACTCGACGATGCCTTCGCCGAGCGACCGCATCACCTTCGGCAGCCGTGAGCCGAAGAGCAGGAGCACGATGCCCGCCACGATCAGCAGCTCCATCGGGCCGAGGCCGAACATGGCGAAAACTGGCGAAGCGTGCACGTGACGATCTCCGTATCGGGGCGACGGGATGAATGGCCCGCCGAGGACGATCCGACCGGCGAACGCGGCCGAGACAATTGAAGTGTAGTTTTTGCGGGAGTGCGGTCAAACTGCCGGCGTCGCAGCCCGCGCAACCGTCACGACCGCTCCGATGACTCAATGCCCGTCAGGGAGCCCGTGCGAGCCGCCCGGGTTGTCGATGCATCGGCAGATAGCGGTAATAGACCTCGAGCGTCATCGCCGCCAGTGCGGTCGCATAGACGCGGCCGCCATGCATGCCCCAGATCGGATCGGGATCCCAGCTGCCGGTCAGAGGGCCGCCGTCGCGCCGCTGCAGGGGCAGAAGTGCGGCCTGAAGCGAGGCATTCCAGCTGGCCCATTGCGGCCCGCCGGCATGAAACGACGCCAGCGTCGCGTAATACCAGGCGTACGCGTTGGGCCGCGCTCGATCGGGGGGTAATCCGCCGATCATCGCCAGCGCCTCGGTCGCGGCCGGATGATCGACCGGCATCCCCAGGAACATCCGACAGACGAGCGCCTCGGCCGTCATCGCCATGCTCGGCCGTTCGCCGGCGCGGTAGGCGGCGAGCCCGCCGGCCCCTCCCGAGGAGACACTCTGGAGAAACGTGCGGGCCCGGGCCTCGGCCGGTTCGAGGCCGCCGATCCCCGCCTGCCGCGCACTGGTGAGCACCATGACCTGCCAGCCGAGCTGGCTCGTGTCGCCGCGGTCGCCGGCCGCATACCGCCAGCCACCGGTGAGCGGATGCTGCATCGCCAGGGTGTGCCGCACGGCGCGATCAAGCGCGGGGCGGAGCGAGTCGTCGGCCGTGAGGGCCGTGCATTCGGCGAGCGCGAGCGTCGCCATGCCATGACAATAGAGGGCCGCGAAGAACTCGGCATCACCGGCGAGCGAGCCATCGGCACGCTGTCGTGAGAGCAGGAACCGCAGGCCACTCTCTACCTGCTGCGCATGGGTGCCGGTGCGGTGCGTGGAGCCGGCGCCTAGGAAGGCGAGCAGCGCGAGCCCCGTCACGCCATGATCGCTCTGCGCTCCGACGCTGCCCTGATGCTGCCCGCCGGTCTGGCGTGCCCGGCCAGCGCCGTGTCGCGAGGCATCCCACCGGCCGTCGGCCGACTGCGCCGCCGCCAGCCAGGCGAGGGCCGCCTGTACCGCCTGCTCGGTCTCCACCGAGCCGCCGCGCTCCGCAGCCGCCGCGGCCCGGCGTGATTCCGCGCGATCGGCATACACCTCGGGCACCTTCGGCTGTGACGCCGGAGGTGCAGCCGCCGGTTCGGCGGCCGCGGGCTGCGTTGCGGCATCACTCGCCGCCGGCTCGGCGTCTGCGACGACGTCGAGCAGCGGCACGAGGTCGGCGGGTTCGGCTCGGGCGATCGGCACGAGCGCGGGCGCATCCGCTGCGGCGGCGGGCTCATCGGGCATACCATCCGCCGACGGTTCCGCGACCTCGGCAGCATCGGCGGGAGTCGCATCAGCCTCCGGCTCGGTGCACATCACCACCGTCATCGCCATCGGCCCATCGTCACGGGTGCCCCATGAGGCCGGTGAGAAGCCCCCCACGAAGGCGCAGACTGCCGCCAGCACGACATGGATGCCGACGGAGAGGGCCACGCATTTTTCGAGGGTGCGCGACTGCAGCCAGCGGGTCCGCACGAGCACGGCGATACCGGCGGCCGATGCCGCGGCGATCACTCCCCAGACGATCCACGCGGCCTGCATCGTGCGCTGTCGGTCACTGCCGGACCGCCTCCGATCGCGGCCGCACGGAGATCGCCACCCGCCGCACGCCCGCACCCCGGCAGGCCTCGTAGATCTCGGCCATGCGACCGTGGGGCACGGCCCGCTCGCCGCGGATCATCACCGCCACGTCGGGGTTCGATTCACGGATCGCGGCCAGCCGCGGCTGCAGGTCGTCGATCACGACATCCTCGCCGCCGAGCCGCACGTCGCCATCCGCCTCCACTTCGAGGATCTCGGGCCGCGGTCCATCGACTGCCGCCGCGGCATCGGCGGGGGGCAGATCGAGGTCGAACTTCCGCTCGTCGCCGGAGAACTTCGTGGCGCACATGAAGAAGATCGTGAGCACGAGGATCACGTCGATCATCGGCGCGAGGTTCGGCGCCGGCTCGTCGTCGTCGGACAGTCGCACCAGCGGCATGGCTCACCCCGCCTTGCGCTTCGCCGTGCCGACCGCCTCGTCGGAGATCTCGTCGATCACGAGCTGGCAGGTCTCGTCGAGCCGCATCGCAAGCCGGTCGACGCGGCTGGTGAACACCCAGTGGAGCACCATCGCCGGAATGGCCACGAGCAATCCCATCGCCGTCGTGATAAGCGCCTCGCCGAAGCCGCGGGCAAGCAGGTCGGGCCGGCCCATCGCGCCCGACGAGGCCACGTCGTTGAACGAGCGGATCAAGCCGAAGACCGTGCCGAGCAGGCCGAGCAGCGGGCCGATCGTCGCCACGCCGTTGAACACCCGGCGGTAGCGCCGGAGGTGGTTGAGTTCGCGTTCGCAGGCATCGATCGCCGCCTGCTCGATCTCCACGGCGGGCTTGCCCCAGCGGCGGAGCGCCGACGCGAACACGCGGGCCGCCGGGCTGCCGTTGTCGTCGCACACGTCGAGCGCCTCGCCGCGGGTGATGTCGCGGGCCTGGAGCCGCTCGATGAGCCGCTCAACGAAGATCTTCGGCACGACGCGGCTCGTCCGCAGGCTCACCGCTCGCTCGATGCCGAACACGGCCAGGGCGAACGAGCAGCCGAGGAGCGGAATCATGAGCACGCCGCCGTCACGAATCGTGGCGAGCAGGTTGCCCGTGGGAATCACCGTCTCCTGGGCACCGGCCGCGTCGGCGGCAGGGGGTGCGGCCGCCACCCGCAGCGGCTCCCGGGCGGCATCGCCTCCGGCCCAGGCCCGGGGAGCCTGCGCCGAGGCGGAGCCAGCGGCGACGAGCATCGTCGCGACCGCGAGCAGGGCGGCGGCGTGCGGCAGCCGTCGCTGGGACGCGGAGCTCCTTCTCCGTCGGGCGGTCATCGGGGAATCCCCGGCGTCGAAAACCGCGGCCGCGGCACTCCATCCGTGGAATGCTCCACCGCGTGTCGTTCATCGACGCGGTCGGCCGGCGGAACCGCGTTCTTCCGCGCAGCCAGCCGCTCGCGGCACGACCGGTACGACCGGCACGAATCAGAAGTTCGCGTCGCAGCCGGTGTCGACGTCGCCCACCATGTGCATGTGGTCGTGGTCGATGTAGAGCACTTCCTGGCAGTCCTCGTCCACGAGCGTGTGCGGCACCGGCCAGCCAATCCGCTTCACTTCCTGGAAGTAGACCGTGCACTTGTAGTGGGCATGGTGCAGCTGCACCGGGCCCACGAGCGGCACGTGCCGCGGCGGGTCGACGTAGTCGGAGATCTTGCACTTCGTGATCCGCACGCGGTTCCGCTGAACCTCGTAGAGGAAGGGCCAGTTGCCCTGAACGGGGCGGGCCTTCTCGAGGGCCCGCATCACCTCGTCGTCGCTCGGCTCATCGAGCGCCTCGCAGGGGCCGCCGGGCTGCAGCGGTCCGAGCACGGGCGACCGCTCGTACCGCTCGTAGTTCCAGAACTGGTCTTCCTTCTGCTTCTGCAGGTAGGTGGGCACGGGGATCGGGATCGCGAGCGGGCCGAGGTTCGGCCCCTGCTGGGTCAGCCAGAAGCAGCCGCTCTGCGAAGTCACCGCCGCTGCCAGGAGCAGGGCCGTCGTCAGCATCCGGGTACGGGCCAGCATCGCAATGACTCCTCGGCGGTCGTGAGCGAGTTGAACTGGGGCGACATGAACGATCATGCCGGTGGTATCGACCAGGCCGCCCCCCGAACTTTCAGCTTTTTCCACCTGCGCAAACCCTGCGGTGGCTCGACGGAAAAACAAAAAACCGCCCCCCGACCGAAGTCGAAGGGCGGCTCTTGGGCAAACTCATTGAAGACGAGCGAAGGAATCAACTACAGGGGAGGCGAGGGGATCGGCGGAAGCTCGAGGAGCAGTTGGACCGAGTTCCGCGAGGTCCACCGCGACGAGACTTCCGTTGTCCCCTCGCCGGCGCCCCTCATGTGACCGCTATCGGTGATGGCTGTGAATATGCCGCTCGTCGAAGTCGAGCCACCACCAGCCGTCATCCCACTCGAGCGACACCCGCCGCCAGCCGAGCGGCACCTGCGGGTAGGGATAGAACGGGCCGATGTAGGGCCAGGCTGTGGGCGAATACTGGGTCGGATACTGCACCGCCGCGTAGTTGGGCGAGGCGGCGTAGCTCGGCCAGGCGTAGTTGGGCATGTTGGGGCCGTCGCCACGCATCGGCACCGGCGGCATGCCCACCCCCGTGCCCCCCATCGCCATCGGGGCGCCCCCACCGGGCCCCCCCGCATAGCCGCCCTCGACCGGGCCGCCTTCGCTGTACTGCATCGTGCCGGGCACCATCTGGCCATCGACGAGCGGGCCGTCGTAGCCGCCTGGAGCGGGGAGCGTCATCGGCTCGCCCATGCCGGTCCGCATGGCCGTGCGGGTGACCTGGCCGCCGGGGGCGGGGCCGCGCATCGGCCGACCCTGCGTGGATGCCATGGGCATCGGTCGGCCGCCTTGCCGGACCGTGGCGGCACGACTCGCCGGCGAGACCGCCTGCACGAGCTGCACGTCGGCCTGCGGCGTCTTGCCGCCGCTGCCGACGAGATTGAACAGGCCACCGCTCGGCGGAGCGGGTTTCATGTTTTGGGAGACGAGTGCGGCCGGCGTCTTGGGGGCCGGAGCTTCACTGCCGACGAGCGACCAGGTGGAGTTCGGCAGGCCGAAGCCGGAGGTGGCCGGCGTGGCCGAGGGCTCGATCGCGAGCCGATTCACGACCCGCTCCACACCCGGGCTGCTTTCGGCGATGCCCACGGCAGCGGCCAGCTGCTTCTGGTCGGCCACGCGGCCCTCGAGCCAGACGGTCCCCGACTTCGCCTTCACGTTGACCCGGTATCCGGCCAGTGTGCCGGACTCGCGGAGGCGATTGGCGACCGAGGCCGCCAGATCCTCGCCCTGCACGACGCCGCCCAGAAGCGACGCCACGATCGCGGCCGAAAGCCACGTGGTTCTGGAAAGGGACATGCATCTCTCCTTGGACGAACACGGCACACCATCCCGCGGCGGCATCGGATGCACGCCTCCGTAGATGTTTCGGCTGCCGGTCGCACCGAAGGCGAGGTTTTTTCCGATTGCTCCGCGCGGACCGCGAACGCCCGTCAGGATGGGGCGGCAGGGCAGGCTGGGGTGTCAGTCGCGTGGTGAGACGTCGACGACCGCGATCAGCGTCATGATGGCGAGGGTCGTGGCACAGGCCGCGGCGGCGTCGGGACCGATGCGAATCGCGGCGCCGCACACCGCACCGATGACGGCCAGGCTCACCAGGCAGAGTCCGTGGCCGAGCCGCTCGTGCCGTGTGCCCTCGGCGAGACGCGACACGCCGGCCGCAACCACGCCCAGCACCTGCACGCCTCCAAGGAGGCAAAGCGTGGGACTCACAGCGAACGCGACGAGCATGAAATCACCGCCAGCGGGGGGGTCGGGGGCGGGCGCGGCCACACCCGATGCGGAACACTAGCTCCGGCTTCTGGCCGACGCAAATTCAGTTCGACCCCGCCCCGGCTGCGCAGACTGCCAGGCCGGTCGGCCTCACTTCGTCCCGAGCACCGCCTCCAGCTTCCGCTCCAATTCGGTGATGGAGACATTGCGGTCGACGACGTTGCCCTTGGCATCGACGAGCATCATCGTCGGCAGGGCGAGCACGCCGTACTCCTCGGCCAGTCGGCTGTCGAGCCCGCCCGGCTCGTGCAGCTGAGGCCACGATAGCGGTTTCGCCTGCAGGAACTTCGTCAGCTTCGCCTTGTCGCCGTCGAGGGCCACCCCCACGACGCCGAACTTCTTCGGGCCGAACTTCGCCTGCAACTCGCGGATCTGGGCGAGGTCGACCTTGCACGGCTCGCAGTCGGTGGACCAATAGTGGACGAGCACGGGCACGCCGCGAAATGACTCGACGGAGAACCTGCGGCCGTCGATCGACGTGCCGGTGAGCGCGAGCGGCTTGCCGACGCTCTCGAGCCGTCGCACGGCACCCGCGGCCTTGCGGGCCTGCGGCGATTCGGCGAAGCCGGTCACGATCTGCTGGTAGCGATCGATCGACTCCTTCTCGCGGCCCTCGAACTCGTCGCGGAAGGCGAGCTGGAGCATGGCCTCCGCGGCCTCGGGCGCCTGCGGATAGGTCTCGACGAACGTCTTGAGGGAATCGAACCATTGGTCCTGGAGCTTCTCGCCGTCGGCGCCTGGCTGTTGCATGTCGGCCGAATACCGGGCTTGCGCGAGCCGGAAGGCCGTGAATGCGGCCAGCCGGTCGTCCCCCGCCGCAGCTTCCACGAGCTTCTCGAGGCGGCCGATGCCGTCGGGCACGAGCCCCTCCTGGACGTAGGCGGAGAGCGTCTCGACAAGCTGTCGCAGCCAGAAGCCCCGATCGGCCTCGGCGCACGACTGCACCACCTGATCGAGCACGCCGAGCTGTTCGACGGCCAGTTCCTTCCGCTTGCTGCCGCCCGTGCCGGCCATCTTGTTTTCGATGTCCTGAAGCTTGGTCATCAGCGGCTTGAGCCGTTCGTCCTGGGCCGGCCCCTCGGCCGCGGGCGACTGGCTGCCGGCCTGCGGGGAGAAGAAGCCGTCCGCTCCGGCGATTTCCCCGCCTTCGCCCATCACCTGCGGCACGTCGATCGGCCGCCACACCTGGCCGCACCGCACGAGCGAGCCGATGTAGATCTGTCCGCCGCCGCTCCCCGAGCCGTTCTCCACGAGGGCCACGAGGTTGTCGTAGGCGGTGACGTCCTGCGCGACACCGGGCGCCCCGGCCGGCAGGATGCCCGGCGGCTGCGGCGTGAGCATGCTCGCCCACTTCGAATCGCCGCCGAGTTGCTTCTGGGCCGCCGCTACCTCCGGAAACCGCTTGGCTGCCTGCCCGACGCGGGCCACGAGCTCGTCGAGCCGCTGGCCTTCGAAGCCTGCCGCCTGGAGGTCGGCCTTCGACGGCAGCAGACGGGCGAAGGCGGCGGCGTCGCGATCCCGTACGGCCGCCACCGCTTCCGCGGTCGCCTCCTCGGCCGAGAGCACCTTCCAGGCGTCGAGCGTGCCGTTGCCGTCGGTGTCGAGGCCCCAGCGGCTGCCGCCCGAATTGAGCCACCGCGACTGATCGACCTTCGTGTCGTGATCGGAGTCGATGTCGCGGTAGACCTCGACGCCGTTCTTGAAATAGCTCCAGCGATCGACGACGCGATTACCGTTGGTGTCGGCGAATGCCCGCAGCACCTCGCCCGCCGGGCCACGCACGACGAGCGCCGCCACGCCGTCGACCTTGTCCTGCCCCATCGTCGCCCGCTTCGCATCCTCGGCCGTTGGGCGGTCATAATCGACACCCTTTTGCTTGGGCGCGAGGGCCAGCGCCTCCTCCACCGACGGTGCGGCGGCCTGCGCATCGCCGCCCCCGAGGGCGGCGGCCATGGTGAGCCCTGCGGCCAGGATGCCGGCCGTGCGGATCCGGCGGCGGGCGGTGCGGGAAAAATCCGATCCAATCGTCATGACTGCTGCGGACGTGGTCATATCCAAGGCTCCTCCATGCGCCAGCGTGCGGCGGCTCCAGCCTGTCAACCTATCCGGATTCCCCGGCGGCGCCAGCGCCATTTTTCGCCTCGTCGGACGAGCGTGGCACCCCTTTGAACTTCGGCGAAATCACGCGTAGACTCGACCAACCGCAGGTGGCTCTTCGGTTCGCCTGCAACGCTCGCGCGCGTAGCTCAGTTGGTTAGAGCGCCACCCTGATAAGGTGGAGGTCCCAAGTTCGAATCTTGGCGCGCGCACTGTTTCGGAGGGGACGTGAGCCGATTCACGGCCCGCCGCAGTCGTGGCTCGTGGTGGCCTTCGGGGCGAACCACGTGGCCTTCTCGACGACGACCAATCGGGCCGCCTCGGGGCCGACCCAGTCGCAGATCTGGGCGAAGAGCCGGCGAAAGACGCGATTCTCCGGATAGACGCCGGCGTTGAATTCGCCCATCGCCCAGGCGTTGAGGTCGAGCACGGCCGAGACGTCGCCGCGCGTCACATGGGCGGCGACCGCGGGCGGCAGGCTGTCCACCGCCTCCGGTTGCAGCACCACGAGGGCGGCGGACTGGTTGCCACTGTAGACGTTGAACGAAAGGGCCGAGTCCCACCGATTGATGCCGTTGAGCAGCGGCATGACGCCGACGAGCACCGCGACCGCCGCCTGCGGTGCGAGCCGCTTCATTGGCCCCGCGAGCATGAGGGCGGCGTCGAAGGAAGGCGCGGCGTGGAAGAGCACCCACACGACCGCGGCCATCGTCAGGCTCCATGCCCAGGCGCTGTCGTTCCAGTGGCCGCGGATCGGCCCGATGCAGGCGAACACCACGGCGTGCATCGCGATCGCCTCCCAGAGGGCGAACCGCCGGAACCGCCGCGTGAGCAGACCGATCGCGAAGGCCACCTCGAAGATCGCCGCGGCGACGCCGAGCGTGGGAAGCCATGTCGCGGGAATGGGCAGCACGGCAGTCAGCGGCTCGATGAACCAGGGAAACTCCTCGGTGAAGAAGTGCCGCGTGAGCTTGTGCACGCCCCCCCAGAAATAGATCGCCGCGACGGCGAACCGCATGCCTGTTAGCGTGCGTTCCGCTGCATTCGGGCCGCCGTGCCGATCGAGCCCGGCTGCGAGCACGAAGAGCAGGGAGAACGTGTAGAAGGAGGGCCACTGCCGGCTCTGGTCTTGCGCGAAGAGCACCACGAGCACGATGACAACCGCGGCGACCGGCGGCCAGGCGAGAGGCCGAATCAAAACGACACAGAGCAGCCCCACGAGGACCGCGGCCGCCAGCGCGTCGAGCGGCCACGGGAAGGGGGGCACGAGCCCGAATGCCGGTGTGAGCGGGTAGAGCCGTGTCGACAGCCAGAGCGACCCCGAAAACGCCATGCAGAAAAGCATGCCGGCGGCGACCACCCGCACCACCGCCGCCAGTCGGTTGTCAGGGCTTCCCATCGGCCCGCTCCAACTCCAGGCACACGAGCCGTTCGGGCCCGCGAACGTAGAGCAGGCCGTGCGCAAGAATCGGCGCCGCCCAGGCGGGATGGCGGAGGAGACGCTTCGGCTCGTCGCCCGCAGTGTCTCCCGCGGCCTCGACGGGAATCTCGGCGCTCGGCTCGAACCGCTCCGCGTTTGCTGGAAACACGAACAGCGACCCGTTCTCCAGCAGGCAGAAGAAGTGCCCGTCGACCAGGAGCAGGCTGCTGCGGCCGAGGCCGGCGTGCGACCACTTCACCGCCCCCGTCTTCCATTCGATGCACCGCAGTTCCGCATCGCCGACATTCCGGCCGCTGCAGGCGTAGGCATGGCCGTCGTGGTGGATCGGCGTGCTCCAGTGGCACTGGAGGATCCTGCGGCGGGTCCGCGGCTGGTCCTGCCAGACCACGTCGTAGCCGCCTGGCTCGACGCGGAGCAGCGCGGCACCGGGGCCGTAGGTCTCGCTGATCAGCACCTCGGCCCCCACGACCACCGGATTGGCCGCGTTGACGCTCTCCAGGATGGTGGCCCGCCAGGGAACGTGAAAATCCTGCCTGCCCGTGACCGGATCGAAGCCGATCAGGCCGCCGCGGGCGAACACGAATCCCCAGCGCCGGCCGGCGATCGTGGCCAGCGTCGGGCTGGCATAGCTCGCCAGCTCGTCGCTGAATTGATACCGCACCGCGCCGGTCCGTTTGTCGAATGCCACCACGCCGGAGTTCGCGCCGCGCACGCGATCGAGCTGACCCGGCGGGACGCTGCGGCTTTCGGCCGGCGAGCCACCGATGGCGGCGATCAGCAGTTCCCCCTCTACCACCGGCGTGCTGCCGACACCGAAGAAGTTTTGCACGACGCCGAACTGCTGCGTCGTATCGACCTTCCAGACCAGGCTTCCGTCGATGACGGACAGGCAATGCAGGATTCCCTCGGCCCCCATGATGTAGACGCGGTCGTCGTCCACCACGGGGCAGCACCTCGGGCCCCCCTCGTAGCCATAGAGGTCCTCGTAGTCGGTCGCGTAGGCAAAGTCCCACAGTGGCTCCCCCGTCTCGGCCCGCAGGCATGCGAGCCGATTCTGCCCGCCGTGTCGCGAGAACTCGAACAGGCGGCCACGGCTGACCGACGGCATCGCGTAGCCGGAGCCGACCGCCCGATGCCACAGCACCTTCGCGCCCCGGACCCGGCCATCTGCAAAAAAGCCCGTCTCGCTGCTCGTGCCATCACCCGCGGGGCCGAGGAATGCAGGCCAGTCGGCGCCCTGTCGTCGTGTCCAGAGATCCGGCACGTCTGTCCCGTATGACGCGCCCGAGACGGCTGCAATCATGCTCGCCAGAAGCATCTGATGCAGCCGCGCGCGCCGAACCGCCGATGCGACCATGACAGCCATCAAGATCCTTCCCGAGGCACGAAAAACCGGCACCGCCGAGCAGGGCCGGAGTATAGCGGCCATCGTCACGCGACCCGCGTATCGAGCCGATGCCGTTGAAGCGGCTGGTGCCGTGTGGATACACTCTCAGCGACGAGTTTCGCGTCGCGGGGACGTAGCTCAATTGGGAGAGCACCGCCTTTGCAAGGCGGGGGTTGAGGGTTCGATCCCCTTCGTCTCCATTCGAGGGCTGCAGGGCTGCAACGGGCCCTGCAGCCCTTGCCCCTGTACACGGCCGCGAGGGGGTGCCCATGCCCCGAGAGCCGGCGTATGCCGCCAAGCGCAGCCAGGATGGCGGAGCGAAGGCGGCATCCGAGCGAGCGAAGGACAGGATGTCCGCAGCGAGCGTCCGGCGACGGGGCGTGGGCACCCCCGAACCCGGTTGCGCGACAGGACGCTTGCTCGATGCCCGAACTCGATCATGTCACCGGCTTGGCGACGCGGGGCGAATTGCACCGCGTGCTCTCGGCAGAGCAGGGGGCTGTCGCGGTGGTGATCTGCGACGTCGTCGGCCTGAAGGCCGTCAATGAGCGGGACGGGTTTCTGGCCGGCGACGCCGTGCTCCGGCAGGCGGCCGAGCGGCTGCGGCAGGCGGCTGCGGAGGCAACGCTCGCCGCGCGGCTGGGGGGGGACGAACTCGTCGGAATCTTCGTAGGCACGGATGCTGCCGCGCGGGCCGAGGCTGTCGCGGCGGCGGTCGCAGGGCCCGGCTCGCCGGCCATGAGGGCTGCGGCGGTGGCGGTGCACGTGGACGAATCGACGGGCTCACTCATCGAACGGGCCTATGCGGCGATGCGCCGTTCCTGAAATACTGTAGAATTCAGTATCGTCCTCCCTCGTTCCGGCCCGCTCATCCCGGCCGGCTCCCCTGACCCACCCCCTGACCCCAGGTTCCCGCTCCCCGTGTCGCCCGACTCCACCGGTTCCCGTCGCACCGATCTCCGCAACATCGCCATCATCGCCCACGTCGATCACGGCAAGACCACGCTCGTGGACTGTCTGCTTCGGCAGAGCGGTCAATTCCGGGCCAGCCAGCTCTCGGAGCGGATGCTCGACTCCAACGACCTGGAAAAAGAGCGGGGCATCACGATCCTCGCCAAGAACATCGCGGTCGAGTGGAAGGGCACGAAGATCAACATCATGGACACCCCCGGCCACGCCGACTTCGGCGGCGAGGTGGAGCGGGTGCTGCGGATGGCCGACGGGGCGCTTGTGCTCGTCGATGCGGCCGAGGGCCCGATGCCACAGACGCGGTTCGTGCTCTCGAAGGCTCTCGAATGTCGGCTGCGTCCGGTGGTCGTCGTGAACAAGATCGACCGGCCCGACGCCCGGCCGCTGGAGGTGCTCGACGAGATTCTCGGGCTCTTTCTCGAACTCGGCGCCGACGACGACCTGGCCGATTTTCCCTATGTCTACGCCTCCAGTCGCGGCGGCTATGCCTCCCACGATCCGGCGGTTCGCGAGGGCACGATGGAGCCGCTCCTCGACCTCGTGCTTGAGAAGATCCCCGGCCCGCTCGTGGACGACTCGGCGCCGCTGCGGATGCTCGTGACCACACTCGACTGGTCCGACTACGTGGGGCGGATCGCCATCGGCCGTGTCGAGTCCGGCACGCTCACCAAGGGCTCGGCGATCGTCCGCTCCACGGCGGCGGGCACGCTCGTGCCGGCGAAACTCGTGGGCGTGCAGTCGTTCGACAAGCTCGGCCGCATCGATGTGGAACAGGCGACGGCCGGCGACATCGCCGCGGTCAGCGGCATCGGGGACGTGGAGATCGGTGACACGATCTGCGACGCCGTGGATCCGCGGCCGCTGCCCCGGCTCACCGTGGACGAGCCGACGCTGTCGATGGTGTTCGGCATCAATACGTCGCCTCTCGTCGGCAAGTCGGGCAAGTTCCTCACCACTCGCCATCTCCGCGACCGGCTCGACAAGGAGCTGGAGAGGAACGTGGCCCTGCGGGTGGAGCCGATCGAGGGGAGCGAGCAGTTCGCCGTCTCGGGCCGTGGCCTGCTCCATCTTTCCGTGCTCATCGAGACGATGCGGCGGGAAGGCTTCGAGATCTCCGTCGGCAAGCCCAAGGTGATCCTGCGGAAGGAAGGGGACACGACATTCGAGCCCTTCGAGACGCTCGTCGTCGAGGTGCCGCACGACAAGCTCGGTCCTGTGATGGAACTCACCGGCTCCCGCCGCGGTCAGCTCAAGCACATGGGCTCGCGGGGTGAGTTCGCCCACACCACGTTCTCGATTCCCGCCCGCGGCCTGATCGGCCTCCGCACCCGCGTGCTCAACGCCACGCAGGGTACGGCCATCATGCATCACCGCTTCGAGCGGTGGGCACCGATGGAGGGCGAGGTGGCCGGTCGGGCCAACGGCGTGCTCGTGTCGATGGTGCCGGGCAAGGCCGTGGCCTTCGGTCTCGACGGCCTTCAGGAGCGGGCCGACCTGTTCATCGAGCCGGGCGACGAGGTCTACGAGGGCATGATCTGCGGGGAAAATGCCCGCAGTGACGACATGACCGTGAACCCCACGAAGGAAAAGAAGCTCACCAACATGCGGGCCAGCGGCAGCGACCGCAACATCCTACTCAAGCCCCCGCGGCGGATGTCGCTCGAGGAGGCGCTCGAATACATCGAAGAGGACGAGCTCGTGGAGGTCACGCCCGCCGTGATCCGCCTGCGCAAGATCCTGCTCTCGGAACACGAGCGGCGGAAGGTCGCCCGGGCGAAGGCCTGACCGCTCTAGAACTCGTAGACGTGGCCGGGCTCGACGAGCTCGACGTTCTTCAGGCCGAGCGCCGCCAGCTCGCGGGCGATCTCGGCGGCGTAGCGGGCCTTGCGGTGGACGACGATCCAGCGGACGTCGCTCTCGAGCTTGCGAATCTCGGCAGCGAACGACCGCGGGCAGTGATGCCCGGTGACCGCGGCAAGATCGGCCATTCCGTCGGGAAAACTGACTTCCAGAAACACGGCCTGCAGGCGGTCGCACGTCGCGATGTGCCGCCAGAAGTGGTCGGTGGGCCCCGTGTCGGATGGGAAGGCCACGGCCGCGTGGCCGTCGTCGACGAGCACCCCCAGCGATCCTTCCACGTGCGACACGGGGAGCGGCGTGAGCGTGAGCCCGGCTCGCGTGAGCGGCTCGTGGGCCGTGAGTGGCGTGCCGTGGACGAACCGGTCGTCGCCGGTGGAGAGTGCGAAGAAGTCCGGCCAGACGCGGCCGTTGAAGATGTCGCGGTGGAGGAAGTCGAGCACGTCCTCGGTGGCGAGCAGCTCCACGCAGTCGGGGCCCGGTGCGTAGACGTTTTCGAGGAAGATCGGCAGCGTCGCGATGTGATCGATGTGCTCGTGGGTCACGACCACGTGCCGAACCCGCTCCTGCCGCCGCAGGTCGGCGAGAAGGCCCAGCGAGCCGGCATCGATGGCCACCGCGTCATCGACGAGATACGACACCAGAAACTGAGCGCCGGAACACTGGGCGTCGGACGCCGGCAGGCTCGAGGGCAGCAGTTCCACCCGCATGGGGGCGTTTTTCCGGGGATTGGCTCTGACTGCCGGCTCCCGGTGGCGGAGCCGCCGCCGGGAATTCACGTCCGAATCGCCCGCAATTGTGCCCCCGGGGATGCAGCCAGGCAAACGCCGGCGGCGGCCGCGATGGACGTCCCGGCCGGCGTGCCCTATACTCCGCGGCTCGAAATGTCCGATCTATATCCTTGATTGAACCGCCCCGGAGCGGGCCAGAGGTTGTGGAGTCTGCATGGTCAAGCTGACGGTACGTGAGCGGGAGAGCATCCAGGAAGCGGTTCGCCGGTTCCGGAAACTGGTGGAGCGGAGCGGCATCAAGAAGGAGATGCGTCGCCGCGAGTTCTTCGAGAAGCCGAGCGAGACCAAGCGACGCGCCCGCCTCCGTGCTGAACGCCGTACGAAGCGGAACCGCCTTCTCGGCGTCTAGTTGCATCCCCTGTAGCCGCAGAGTGGCACTCTGCGGAACGCGGCCGTGTGCAGACTGCCAGTCTGCACCTACATGTGTCAGCCGCTACGCTCACGCCCAGTCGAGGGCGATGTCGAGCCACGGGGCGTGGTGTGTCGGCCAGCCCGTGCTCACGCGGTCGACACCGGTGGCCGCGATCGCCGGCACCGTCTCGGGCCTGATCCCGCCAGACGCCTCGAGCACCACCTGCTTCGCGGCGCAGTCGCGTTCCGTCACGCACCGCTCCAGTTCATCGACGGACATGTTGTCGAGGAGCACGACGTCGGGGCCGGCGGCCAGCACGTCTGCCAGCTGCGCGCGTGAGTCGATCTCGATCTCCACGATCATCGCCGCCGACCGCGACGGTGGAAACGTCTTCTTCACGAAGGCCCGGGCCTGCCGCACGGCGTCGGCGGGACCGAGTCCGGCGGCCCGCAGTGCCGCGAGATGGTTGTCCTTGATCAGGATCGCGTCGTAGAGCCCGGTGCGGTGGTTCCAACCGCCCCCCATCCGCACGGCGTATTTGTCGAGCAGCCTCCAGCCCGGCACCGTCTTGCGGGTGTCGTAGATGCGGCAAGAGGTGCCCGCGGCGGCATCGACGAGCCGCCGCACGGCGGTGGCGATGCCCGACATGCGGCCGAGCAGGTTGAGCACGACCCGCTCGGCCGTGAGCACGCTCCGGGTGGCGCCGGCGAGCGTCGCGATCGTCGTGCCGGCGGCCACGACCGCCCCATCGGCCACCGTCGGCTCGAACCGCAGCCGGGGATCGGCGACCGCCGCCACCGCCGTCGCCGCGGAGAGGCCGGCGATTACGCCAGCGGTCCGGCTCACGACCCGCAGTTCGCTCCTGGCATCCGCCGGAATCAGGCTGACGCTCGTCCAGTCGCACTCATGGCCGAGGTCCTCGCCAAGCCAGCCAACGGCTGCGGCGGCCACGTGGGCCTGCAGGTGTTCGTCCCACGCAGATTGGCGAAAATCGGGGCAGGAACGGGGCTTTGTGGGCTGGGCTGCGCGATTGGCCATGGCGGTTCAAAACGGGTGGCGGGGCGAATGGAAGCGGATCGCGTATCGTAACAGGCGAGGACCCATGCAGACGCCCGCCCCCGACTCCGAGTTTCTGCCCGCCCGGTTTCAGCCGCTGCTTGCAGCGGTCGTGGGCATCGCCTTGGCCGGAATGGCGATCTGGTTCGTGGCTGTCGGTGGCCTGCGGGGCGGGCTCGTGCACCACGACCTGGCGCCGACCTCGGATGCGGTATTCACCGTCGACGTCAATACGGCCAGTGTCGAGGAACTCGCCCAGCTCCCCGGGCTCGGCCCGTCCACGGCCCAGCGGGTCGTGCTGCATCGCACGACGCGCGGGCTGTTCACATCGATCGACGGCCTGCTCGACGTGCCGGGGATCGGGCCGGCGACACTCGAGCAACTGCGACGGCACGTGCGGCCAATCGGGGCAGGGGAGCATCCATGAGCCAGACGGCATCGCTTCGTCCCGGCGTATTCGAGCTCGTCGCCCCCTACGAGCCGGCCGGTGACCAGCCGGCGGCCATCGACGCGCTCGTGCGCGGCGTCGCCGAGCAGCGCCCCTCGCAGGTGCTGATGGGCGTGACCGGGTCGGGCAAGACGTTCACGATGGCCAATGTCATCGCCCGCGTGGGTCGCCCTACGCTCGTGCTCTCCCACAACAAGACGCTCGCAGCCCAGCTCTTCGCGGAATTCCGCGACTTCTTTCCGCACAACGCTGTGCACTACTTCGTCAGCTACTACGACTACTACCAGCCCGAGGCCTACATCCCGCAGCGCGACATCTACATCGAGAAGGATGCCGCGATCAACAAGGAGATCGACCGGCTGCGGCTCGCCGCCACCAGCGCCCTGGTGAGCCGCCGCGACGTGGTCGTCGTGGCCAGCGTGTCGTGCATCTACGGCCTCGGCTCGCCGGACGACTACCGGGCGATGGTCGTGCGGCTCGCCAGCGGCATGACGCTCACCCGCGACCAGCTGCTCGAACGGCTCGTGTCGATCCACTACGAACGGACCGACATCGCCCTCGACCGGGGGAAGTTCCGCGTCCGTGGCGACTCGGTCGACATCTGGCCCCCCTACGACGAGTTGGCCTGCCGCGTGGAGTTTTGGGGCGACACCATCGAGGCGATCGCCATCACGCATCCCACGAGCGGCGAGGTGGCGGCCAAGAAGGACGAGATGTATTTCTATCCCGCCCGCCACTTCGTGATGCCCGAGGATCGGATCAAGGCGGCCGTCTCCACCATCAAGGCGGAGCTGGATCAGCGGCTCGAGGAGCTCAAGAGCCAGGGGAAGCTGCTCGAGGCCCAGCGGCTCAACGCCCGCACCCGCTTCGACATCGAGATGATGCTGGAGGCGGGCTTCTGCCCTGGCATCGAGAACTATTCGCGGCCGCTCTCCGGTCGGGCTCCCGGCAGCACGCCGACGACGCTCTTCAACTACTTCCCCGACGACTTTCTCTTCTTCGTGGACGAATCGCACGTGACGGTGCCGCAGGTCCGCGGCATGTATGCGGGTGATAAGGCCCGTAAGACGACGCTCGTGGAGCACGGCTTCCGCCTGCCGAGCGCCCTCGACAACCGGCCGCTCATGTTCGACGAGTGGGAGAAGCGGCTGCACCAGACGGTGTTCGTGTCGGCCACGCCAGGCACCTGGGAGCTGGCGCGGACGGGAGGCGAGGTGGTGGAGCAGGTGATCCGGCCCACGGGCCTGCTCGATCCCGTCATCGAGATCGTGCCCGCGAAGCAGCAGGTGGTGCATCTGGCCGGTGAGATCGACAGGGTGGTGGCGGCCGGGCATCGGGTGCTCGTGACCACACTGACGAAGAAGCTGGCCGAGGATCTCACGGCATATTTCCAGGAACGGAAGGTGCGCTGCCGCTGGCTGCACAGCGAGCTCGACGCCTTCGAGCGGGTGGAACTGCTCAAGGAACTCCGCGAAGGGAAGTTCGACGTGCTCGTGGGCGTGAACCTGCTCCGTGAGGGGCTCGACCTGCCGGAGGTGTCGCTCGTGGCGATCCTCGACGCCGACAAGGAGGGCTTTCTGCGGAGCGAGACGTCGCTCATGCAGACAATCGGCCGCTCGGCACGCAACGTGGATGCCCGCGTGATCCTCTACGCCGACACCGTGACGGAGTCGATGCAGCAGGCCGTCGACGAGACGCGGCGGCGGCGGGCACTCCAGGAGGACTACAACCGCACGCACGGCATCACGCCCGAGACGATCCGCAAGGAGATCCGGGCCGGCATCGAGGCCGAGGCCTCGTCGCGGGCCGTGGCCTTCGAGGCGGTGGGGCAGGGGGAGGAGACGCGGCGCCGCACCACGGAGCTGCTCGAGCAGCTCGAGGCCGACATGATGCAGGCCGCGGCGGAACTCGACTTCGAGCGGGCTGCGCGGCTCCGCGACGAGATCGCCGCCCTCCGCGACGGCCGCCCTCGCGCCGCCGGCCGCGCGAAAGGCAAGGGCCGCCGTGGCCCATCCCAAGGCCGGATTCCCCGACCCAACCGGTGATCAACTCCCACGGCGGTTTTGTCGCGCCGTAGCCCGCTGTCGCGCCGTAGCCCGCTGTCGCGCCGTAGTCCGCACACTCCGTGTGCGGTTGGAGGCGTGAAGGCCGATGGATCGGCCATTTGGCTCGAGGTCCGCGAACCTTCAGTCAAATAGCTCGGCTCTGTGGTGTTCGGACCGTGGGCCGCATGCGGAGCATGCGGACTACGGGTGCGGGGCGTCAGGCCGCCTTGCGTAGGCCTTCGAGCGAGCGGCCGAGGCGGCGGCGGCCTGCCGGGGCCGCGACGCCCACCGGAGCCGCGGCGGCGGTTTCCAGCACCGTGGGTTCACGGCGGAGGGCGAGCCGGTCACGGAGCGACTGGGCCAGAGCGGGGCCGAAATCCTCCTCACGATTCCGCGTGCCGACATCCTCGACCGCATCGGCGATGCCCAGCACCACCGCCTGACGCACGCCCTCGCGCACCCACTCGAAAAAGCTCATCGCCGTGCCTCCCTGCAGCCTGCATCACTCGGGCCGCGTCCTGCAGCCCGGCCGGCTCATTCCGGCCCTGAGGGTCGTATCGGACGCTCAGCCGCCCGACTGCATCCGGCCTGTCCGGCGTGCAGCGCCCGTCCTCTGGGCAGACTCTGCGGCTGCCGGCCGGGCCCCCGTGCGGCCGACGCAGACGATGCAGATGTCGTCGCTCCGCACCTGGCCGGCTGCGTGTCGCTCCACGTCGGCGAGCAACCGGCGGCCCACCGCCTTGGGGCCGTCGGCGGGTTTGCCGAGCACCCGGCAGAGCCGGTCGATTCCGTAGAGTCGCGACTCGTGGTCGAGGGCCTCGGTGACGCCGTCGGTGCAGAGGAGGAGCGTGTCGCCGAGGGTGAGATCGACGGTGCAGGAGCGGTAGGATTGGCCACCCGTCATGCCGAGCGGCAGCCCACCGAGGTCGGCCGCGACGGTGCGGACGCCGCCCCCTGCATCCCGCAGAAAAATGGGCAGGTGGCCGGCGTTGCAGATCGTGGCCCGATGGGCCAGCGGGTCGAGCACGACGACCACGAGCGTGGCGAACCGGTCGTCCCAGCCGCCGCGGAGAAAACTCTCGTTGATGCGGCCGACGGCCTGGGCGAGGTCGGGCTCGCTGGCGAGGCAGTAGCGGATGTCGGCCGAGAGCGCGGCCATGAGCAGGGCGGCGGCGACGCCCTTGCCCGAGACGTCGGCGAGCACCACCGCGAGGCGGCCGTCGGGGAGCGGCACATAGGTAAAAAAGTCGCCGCCTACATGGCGGGCCGGCTCGTAGAAGTCGAAGACCTCGTAGCCTTCGACCGCCGGCGGACAGGAAGGGAGCAGTCCCTGCTGCACCCGGTGGGCCAGTTCCAGATCACGGTTGAGCTGCTCCCGCGCCACGTGGTCGTCGTGGGCCAGTGCCTGCTCGACGGCACGCGCCGCCTGCCCGGCCACGCCGGCGAGCAGCTCCAGATCGGCCGCCATGAAGCCGTTGCGGACGTCCCGGGAGTCGACCTGCACCACGCCGAGCAACTCGCCATCCTCTCCCACCACAGGCACGCACATCACCGAGCGGATCCGGCAGTCGGTCACGCTGTCGTGCACGTTGAACCGGCTGTCCGACACGGCATCGGCCGATAGGATCGCCGTGCGGCTGCGGGCCACCTGCTCGATGAGCGACAGGCTCAACCGCAGCGGGCCCGGCTCCTGCGTGCCGCGCACCTTCCGCGCCTTGAGCACCATCCGCCGTGACTGCGGATCGGACAAGAGCACGAAGCCACGGTCGGCGCGGGGAAAGATGTCGAGCAGCCCGTCCAGCAGCCGCGGCAGCACGTCGTCGAGGGAGAGCGAGGCGCCGACCGCCCGCTGGAGGCCCATGACGGCCCGCAGCTTCGCCTCCGCCTGCCTCGCCAGCCCGTCGCCAGCGGCAGGGCGGGCGACATCGACCTGCGACACGATCAGATTGTCGCGGCCGTCGGGCTCGAAGACGTCGTCGGCCAGGTGGGTGCCGGTGCTGATCATCGACCGTGAACGCGACGAAAACGTGAGCAGTTGGTCACCGATCAGGATCTCGTCGCCGTCCTCGAGCCAGCGGCGACCGGCGAGCGGACGGCCATTGACGCTCGTGCCGTTGCGGCTGCGAAGGTCCTCGATCGAGACCCCGTCCCCTGACCGGGTGAGCGTGGCGTGCTGGCGGCTCACGGCCGTCGATTCGAGCACCACGTCGCAGCCCGGGTGACGGCCGATCACGACCCGATCGCGGGAGATGCGAAAACGGCGGCCGCGGTGGGGGCCGGATTGGATCTGAAGGGTGGCCACGAGAGGGAATCAGGCGGAATTGCCGAGTCAGCGTGCAGGAGGTACGCTCCGTTCTCCAATCGATCGATTGGGGAATGGTGTAACGGTAGCACGACTGGCTCTGAACCAGTTAGTCTAGGTTCGAATCCTAGTTCCCCAGCTTTTCCCTCACGTTTATCCCTCACGCGCCGGGGGGCTGGCCTCGAAGTCGGATAACCCGTTCCCTCACGCGCGGGGCATTGCCTCGTCCATGAGCTGCAATCGCGTTTCGCCCCCCCGCGTCCTGATCGATCTCGAGAAACTGCGGCACATCAACTGCGGCCTTGGGCGGTTCAGCCTGCACCTGGGCGAGGGCATCCTGGCGGACTTTCGTGACCGCATCGAGCCGGTCTTTCTGATGCCCCAGTCCGCCCGCCCGCGGTTCACGGAGCGGGAGCTCGGCACGGTCGCCGTGCGGCCCTGGCGGAAAGAGTTCGTGCAGCGGTGGGTCCGGCCGATCGCGAAGCCGTTTCTCGGTCGCCCGCCCTACGCCGTCTGGCACATGACCAACCAGATGTCGCGGTACGAACCACTCGACCCTCGGGTGCCGGTGCTCCTGACCGTGCACGATCTCACGTTTCTCCACAAGGCCTCGCAGGATCGGCGGATGCGGGAGATCGAGCGGAAGCGGGCCGATACCCAGCGGCGGGTCGATCGCGCCGCGGCGATCGCCGTCGACAGTCAGTTCGTGGCCGACGATCTGCGGCGAGAACTGACGATCGGCGGTCGGCCGATCCACGTGATTCCGCTCGGGCTCGCGGCCACACCGCCGGCCAGTTCAGTACGCCCCGCTTTTCTCGCTTCCGATCGGCTGACCTGCCCCCCTTAAACGTCGCCACGTTCAGAGAGAGAATCTCTGGGTGGTGCAACCCAAGGGAGGGCGATAGATGCCACGAGGAAAGAAGCATACGGCGGAGCAGATCATCGGCCAACTCCGG
>Ga0315906_10001406_pt1 | contig 35916 bp, 57 predicted proteins | sample LakEriMetagenome_4_FD_203526 | JGI IMG/M metagenome (GOLD analysis project Ga0315906, IMG submission 203526) | Freshwater fungal communities from buoy surface, Lake Erie, Ohio, United States - Buoy 2 MA122 | ecosystem: Environmental > Aquatic > Freshwater > Lake > Lake biofilm | place: USA... | reverse complement strand
GCATTCTTTACAAAATTTGCTGCATGGGGGGCAAATAATGAGTCTACTCTTCAGGACGGTAGCTTCTTTGCAGACTCTATTAGAGGATTTATGACAGAAATAGTAGCAGCAGGAAACCTTGGAGTTCCAAGCAAGGCAAGTCTTGAAAAAGATTATGACTACTATGAATTTTATCCACACATGAGGGAAATACGTGTAGCAGAGTTTGACTATACTAAATTCCCAGCATCACCACTAAAAATATCTGCTGGTCCAGCTATAACATTATATGGGGCAACCATACTAGAGTCTAATTCATTTAGGGGTAAAGTAGCGGTTGTTAATGAAACTAATTCACCAGTAGATTTGGCTAGTACATTTCCTGGAACAACTACTGCCGTTTATCCAAAGCTTTTAGGATATGCATTGAAAAAATTTGAACCCAGGGAATATAAGACGACCATATCTAAGGCAAAATCAGATGACGCAAAATTTGAAATAGACAGCGAATGGATACAATCTGAGGGCCAAGCGAAGGATATAGCAGAGTTTATTAAGTTAAATTCAGTAACCTTGAAAAATGGCAAATTAAATGATATCATAATACTAGATGCTGAAATTTTTGCTAACCCATTAATTCAGCTAGGGGATACGGTAGATGTAATACACCCAGACCTAGGGCTATCAGGAGCAACACACACATTTGTTGTTACTAGAGTTAGCCAGGAATTTAATGGTGGAATTTCAACTAGTGTCAGATTACAGGAGATACCATGAAAAATAAAAAAGTAAACTATTCAAATAGGCAGGTTAAAGGCGAGGAAGACGTATTCTCACCGTTTGACACAGATGCAGATTTAGTTGGTGGAGTAAATCAGTCAGATCCATATGGATATCAATCTGCTGCTATTAAAACTTCTTCACAGTCATCTGATGATAGTGGAACTGGGTCTGGAGAAGAGTCACTAGAGGGTGCAAATTTAGAAAAAGCAGACGATGATTTAGAAGAAAAGCTAGGAACAGTAAACTCTGTCTTATTTGAGCAAACTGGGTCATTTACTGGAGACGGTACATATTTGGCAAATGTTACTGCAATAATTACAGATGTTAAGGGGGCTACAAACTATGAAGTTCAATTCACCAAAATCTCTTAGTGGAGAGTATGTATTCTATAAAAATGGCGTAGAGGTAGCAAGATCAAAAAATATTATAACAACTGCTGGTAAAGAAGCAATATTAAAGTATTTATCAAGAGAGTCTTACGAGTATGCATCTAGAATAGTTTTAGGTTGTGGTTCTACAACTGCATCATTATCCGATGAATTTTTAACGCTAGAAATGTTTGCTACAGCAATTAACTTTAAAACACTAGACTATACACAGACACCAACCGAATTAGTTTTTAGAACAACACTTCCATCAACATTTAATGGTGTTGTTTATGAATCTGGCATAACAACAAGTGGCGGGGTAACTTTGACGAACTTAAATAGCGTAAATGATAATCCAGAGCTAGCAGCCACATTTGATCCAGACTATGAAGCTTGGTCAACTGGCACAGGCATACAATTTCATACAAATGATTTAGAGGGTACACCGAGACTTAGAGTTGGAAGGTATGGTTTAGAAATAACTGCACCATCTTCAACAACAAGACAGTCTACATTAAGCTCAATAGTCCCAGTTTTACCGTATATTGCATCAGATAAAATAAAGGTGGCACTACACATATCTGGATCAATTCCTAGCTCAGTAATAGTAAAACTATCTAATGATGGATTAAACTATTACACATTAACTATACCTTCAGCCAACCTATCGATTGGCTACAACATAGTTACATATAACATAGCTCAACTGATTGCAACTGGTTCACCTGAAATAAGTCAAACGCAGTCGATATCTGTAATTGTAAATTCTGGTGCTTCACAATCAGTTGTAACAATGGATGCAATAAAATTTGATAATTCATCAGATTTAGAAAAACCAACTTTAGTAAGTAGATCTGTTTTGGCAACACCATTAATTGTCGAAGGCGGGTACCCATTCGATATCGAATACAGATTGGCATTTGATATTTAATGGCAACAAAAAGAACGATATCTGGATTAACACCAGGTACATGGGCGTTTAGATTTAAGGCTATAAGTGATAATGGATTATCTGGAGATTGGTCACCAGCATTCACATACACAGTTATTGGAGACACTACACCACCACCAGTTCCATCAAAACCAAACGTAACATCTGTCATTGGTGGGGTTTCTGTAAAGTGGGTTGAAACAGCATACCAAACACCAATTGACTTTAATCGTGTAGATGTTTATGTATCTAGTGGGGGCGCATATACTAAATTTGGATCGATAGCCTCAATAAATAGTGTTGTTACATATGTACCACCAGAAGGAGTTACTGGACCATTTACATTTAAATTTACTGGTGTTGATAGAAGTGGGAACGTTTCTGCACTTTCAGAAGCATCAGACAGCGTGTCTGCTGGAACAATTGGTATAGATACCACACCACCATCTTCACCAAGTGGTCTGTCCGTCCTTGCGTATAACGATACATCAGATACCTCTGGATCAACAGGATATGTTGATGCATCTTGGACAGGGTCAACTTCTACAGATTTACTAGGACATTATATTAGATATGGAAGAAGCTCAACAGTTTGGGATGAGTATTTATTTATTCAGGCAGGACAAAACACTAAAAGAATATTTAATTTAAGGTCTGGAACAACATACTATTTTCAGGTTAATGCTACAGACGGCAGTAACCCTAGCGCTTATGTTCCTGCTACGCCAATATCAGTTTTAATTCCTGGAGATGTAACAGCTCCAGCTGCACCACAAAATCTGTCTGCTATTTCAGGATTAGATTATGTAATTGCATATTGGGATAGAAATTCTGAAAATGACGTGGACCTTGCAAGGGGTCAGTATCAAGTACAAATTTCAACTTCCAGTAGTTTTGCAACTATAGTAGAAGATACTGTTATAACTGGAACAGTTGCTACGTTTAATGGATTAACAACTGGAACATTATATTATGTTAGAGTAAGGGCCACAGATTCTTCTGGAAATTCTGGACCGTGGTCGTCTATAGCATCTACAACACCATCCACATTAAATGCTGAAACATCAATAACATCTGGAACTATTGTGGGTAACTTAATAGCAGCAAATACTATCGTGGGAGATAAAATACAGGCTAACACTGTAGACGTAGATAGATTTAAAACAAATACTGGAATTGCTGGAATTATATATGTTGGGTCTGATGACTCACCAACTGGAACTAATAGAATAGTACTTGATGGAGCAAGTACACTACCAAAAATATATTATGGTAGCGGTGTATACAATAACTCTAATACACCATTTTATATAGACGCTGCTGGAAAATTTAGTTTAAAAGACCAACTTACCTGGGATGGATCATCATTAACAGTAAGAGGATCACTAAATGTAACACAGGCTTCAACAATGACATCAAACCTAAACATAAACTCTGGAGGTAGCCTAATAGTAAATGGTGGTGCTATAAGAGTCACTGGAACAGCTGGTCGTGTAGAAATGAGTTCTTTAGGTTTAGTTGGATACAATGCATCAACTGGTGGAAGTCCACTAGTAACTATTCAGGCAAATACTGGACAGATAGTTGCCACTGGTGGACAAATTGGCGGATTTACACTTGGACCAACATCTTTAACTACAACAAATACTTCTGGTCAGGCTGTAGGACTGTACAGTAATGGACAGTTTAGCTTAGGATCAAACTTTAATATTAGTGCTGCTGGAGATCTTACCGCAACTGGAACATTTACTATTGCTGGAACTGGAGGACAAACAGCAATTGCTGCAAATCAAGTAAACTCTAATGTTACCTCTATCTCTGGCGGAGTAATAACAACTGGAACAATTAATCTTAACAATGTTCTTGTAAATAGTGGATCTGGAACAGTCAATACAATGAAGTTAAGCAGTAGCGGTTTAGAAATTTATAACTCTAGCGGTACAAGAACTGTATTCCTTACTCCTTCTGGAAATGCATCTTTTAATGGTGAAATAACCTCGACTACTGGAAACATTGCTGGTTTTAGCATGGATGCAGACGGATTAATTAACTCTGGAGGCACACTTAGGCTATTTGCTGGAACAACTGGAATTAATAATATTTATTCAATATTCACAAGTAAACCAGTTAGGTTTGGGCAATATGTACAGATACAGGGAACTGGATTCACAGGATTTAGTATAATTGCAGAACAAGGAATTTCTTTAGCAAATGGTGGACTGACAATAAATTCTAGTGGACATTTTAGTTCAAATGCTACATTTAATAACTATATATACTATCCAGGATATCCAGTTTCTACAAGCGGTGGTACTGCAAGAGTTAACGATGCAACAACTCCTATTTCCAGACTAGTTGCTGCTTCTGGTTCTAGTATTAGATTTAAGGAAAATATTGTTGATATATCAGAAAAACCAAATTTGGACCCTACAGCACTGTTAAATTTGCCAGTTAGATCTTTTACATATAAGAGCGACTATTTACCAGAAGACGATGCTAGATATGGAATGGATTTACCAGGATTTATAGCAGAAGAGCTTGAAGAGGTTTATCCTATAGCAGTAGATCGTGATTCAGACGGTACGCCACAAAGATGGAACAGCGACTTCTTAATACCAGGACTATTAAAGATAGTACAATTACAAAATGACTCCATAGTTTCAATCAAAGCCAGGCTTGACGCTCTTGAGTCATAATGGTACACTTATTAGAGGTATATACTGAAAGGTAAAAATGGAAAATAACGAACAACAGAATAAGGCTGAATTGGTAGTATTGGCACTACAACAGAGAATCGGTGAGCTGGTATCAAATTATGAAACTCAAATTGCTATCCTTCGTGCAGAAATTACTCGAATGGTCAATAAGAGCAATTCTGAAAATACACCAACAGAATAATCTAGTAGATCCGCCAACAGTACCTACAGCATATCCAAGCGGAGTCGCTGTATTTGATGGGATCAATACTTATTTTATTAAAAATGGTAAAAAATATAGGATAATCTCTGACAGGGCTTTAGAGAGCTGGGGATTCTCTGTTTGGTATGGAAGTCCAGAATCCTTGTCAAAAACGGTCCTAGGTGGCATTCTAGGCTTTAGAGACGGTACTGTGATTAAGGACATATCAAATGGTAAAATATATCTAGTGGTAAATAGCAAAAAACAGCATATTACAAGTCCAGATGTGTTTACTAAGTTTGGTATTGATATAGACTCAATACTACTAGTGAGCCATAAAGAGGCTGAATTGCATAAGGACGGGGAGCCAATAAGTTGACGATAAATTACCTGAAGCCATTTGAGCCAGGAGACCCAATAGACATCAATGTATTAAATAAACTTATACAGAATGTTAACTATTTGTCTTCTCAGATTGCACAAATTTATAAGCTTCCTGCGGTAGAAGCACCAGTATTAGTTTCTGGACCAGTTGGAACAACAAGTGGTTCAACTACTGCTGGAACAACAACATCAACTACTGGTACTACTGGGGCAGCATACGTTGACTATCCATTTAAATGGATTGATAGTAATATTAACTTTAGCTCATATAATACTCGTGTCGTAAGAACAGTAACAGCGACCACGCTTGCTACGTATTTACCTGGAATATCATACAAGAGCTTTGAAGTACTATCAGCATCAACATCTAGCTTATACTTCCATCCAGGTGGAAACTCTAGTGTTAGACAACAGGCAACTGGAGTTCAATTGAAGTATTACTCTATCAATGGAGATAAGCAAGGATTTAGCTTTATGCCAAAAACAGGTGGGTCTGATGGAACTGTCTATAGATCTGGAGTTAATGGGCCAAGAACAAATGGAACTACCCTACAAAACAGACTATTGGCAACCTTTGATGTTACTGTTAGACTATATAGGTAATGTATAAGCCAATCAATGATTGGTCTAAAAGAAAAAAAGAAAAACTAAATAAGTATATAGTGGTATGGGTACCAGAACATCCTAAATCTTTTAATGGTGGATGGTACTATGAACATAGATTAGTTTTAGAAAAACAATTAAATAGGATCCTGAAAGCTTGGGAGACAGTACACCATTTAGATGGTGATACAAAAAACAACTCAATAGACAATCTCTTTCCGTGTACGGAAAGGGAACATAGATATGCTCACAAAATAGCTTGACTTTATAGTCAGGGCAAGAGTAGAATAGATATAGGACACAGAAGGGTTCTTAATGAGTAACGATTTAAAGTGGATGCTATCATCCGACCAGCAGTTCCCATACCAGGATGATAAAGCAATTGCTTTATGGTTTAAGGTTATGAAATGGTTTAAACCAGACGTAGTTGACTACCTTGGGGATACCGACGATCAGGCATGTTACAGTAAGTATACAGAGGGTAAACCGACAGAGTTTATTAAAGCGTATAAAGACGATAATGTAACAAATGACCTAGAGTTAATGATGAAAGATATGCGTATTGAGGCTAGCGGAGCAAGAGAGTTTTATGCCAAAACAAGAAAGATGCTGCCTAACGCACAGCTATTTTCAGCACTTGGAAATCACGATATAAGAATTTTTGATTATTTAGACAAGAAGATACCAGAGTATGCAAAGCACGTAACGCCAGAAGCTTTGTGGGGATTAGACTCTATGGGGTATGATTATATTTATTATAATGAGTTGCCAAAAAGAAGATTTGGTGACATACATGTTCATCATGGAATGTCAATAAGTGCAACTGGAGCAGTAAGAAAAGACATGGAGGATATGCAAATATCTTTAATCCGTGGTCACTCACATAGAATTGCTTCACACCTACAGACTTATGAATTAAGAAATAATGGTAAGGGTGAAACAATTAGAGGATATGAGATTGGTCACATGTGTGACGAAAAAGGTCCAGGCATGAAGTATACACAACACCATGATTGGCAAAAAGGTTTTGCAGTAGCACATATTGAAAACGGAAAGTATCCGCACATAAATATGATTCATATTTCTCCAAACTATACATGCGTCGTAGATGGGAAGCTATTCTCTCTATGATGTTTTGCAGAAGATGTAGAACTGGCAGAGTGTTCATAGACAGGGTATATTCCCAATATGATCACTTAGAGCTTTACTGTATTAAGTGTGCTAAAAGATGGGTCTTTCATAAACAAGGGAGTAGATTTGCATCATGGCTAATGAAAAAAGAAGCCGAAAGAGCAAAGACTTACGGTACTTTTTCCTAAACGGAGAATTACATAAGAAGTTGCATGTAAATAAGTCTTCAGACGTTATAACTGCTTGGAACTATGATCAAGCAAAGCGTGTTGGATACTCTCTTAGCGATGCAAAAAAGAATTTACAGCAAGCCTATACTATTAATGAAGCAGCATCATTACTTAATAGGCATAGAAATAGAATATTAGAGTATATTGAAAAGGGGTTTATAACTAAACCTAAAATGACATATACCCTAGATTCTAAAAAGAAGCCAGTAAAATACTTAATGTCAGAAGATGATGTTATGCTGGTAAGAGAATTTTTATCCACATTACACAGAGGCAGGCCAAGAAAAGATGGCTTGATTACTTCTAAGAATGTGCCTACGAAACAGGAGCTTCGTGCAAAAATTAAAAATGAAGTTGTTTTATATCAACAAACATCAGACGGAGAATTTATACCTGTCTGGAAACAGCCAGAGTGGTAATAATGACTAAACAAACAAATAAGAATATTAAAAAAACTGCAAAAAAGTCTACTAAAAAGGCTCCAGCTAAAAAAACAAAAATGAGTTCTGAGCCTAATCATGAAGTGGATATAAATCAAAAGCTGGCATACACTAGGTCTGCAGTATATTTAGAAGAGGCTGGAAGTCGTGCTGCTATTTCTAAAAATCTCGAGGGATTATTATTGGTAGCTAAAGGCTGGATGGAATTGGCGGACATGCTAGATACTGGACAGGAATCTAAGAAACGTGCTAAACTGGGATTCAGACCGCATACGGAGGAAGAAAATGAGTGAAATTGATAATACAAGAGTAACCGTAACCCTTGGCTTTACTAAAAACTTAGGTAATTTTGAAAGCCTAAGAGTGGATATTGGAATACAGGATCATCTAAGATCTGGTGAAAATATTAATGATGCCACTGATCGTGTCTATAAGTTTGTTGAAAAGAAGTTAGAAGAGAAGGCAACAGAGATAGCGGAAGAATTAAGTGTCGGCAAAAAGTGATCCAAAATTATCCTATGCATTAATATCACTGTATGAAAATCTATACTTAGATAAGTATGGTAAAAGACCAGTAGTTAATAGATATAGAGAGAAGTGGGGAATGCAGGACGTAATAGAGTCGGTTGGCTATGACCGTGCTAAAGAATTATTGGATTACTATTTTAAAACCAATAAGCCTGGACATCCAGTAAACTGGTTCTTTATGAATTTTGATAGCATGGACAAAATGCTATACCAAAAAGCTGAAGATGAGATTAATAGAAAAAAGCTTAAGCAGCTAACAAAACAAATGGTAGAGGAGATGGAGAGTAATGAACACCGAAGCAGCAGTAATTAGTGCAGTATGTAAAAATAAAGACATAAGCACACTCCTTGCAGATAATGTAGACGAGGTATTTCAATCACACAAAGATGTATGGGATGGATTGAAGTCATACTACTATAAGTTTAGAGCTGTTCCAGACATTGGAGTTTTGCAAGACAAGTACCGTGATTTTGATGCTGTAGAGGTAAATGCAGAAACTGGATTTTATTTAGAACAAATGAAGTCGGAGTTTTTAGGAAATAAGATTAAGACAATTATCTTAAACTCTGGATCATCATTAAAGGAAAATGCACCATCTAGAGTTCTTCAGCAAATGCAGATGCAATTGGCTGGACTTAGTAAGTTTACAAACAATGTTAGAGACTTAGACATTACAGATGTTCAATCTGCTAAGGATCATTATCTTTCAGTAAGAGATAGATCATTAGCAATGGGTGGCTCCCCAGGAATACCAACTGGATTTAAAGCAATAGATGCTGCCTATCCAACTGGATTAGCTCCAGGTCACTTAGCAGTTGTTATTGGTTGGCCAGGAAAAGGAAAGACTTGGTTTACATCATATCTAGCATGCAAAGCTTGGGAGCAGGGATTTAAACCAATGATCATCTCCCTTGAAATGTCTCCAGAGAATATGCGTGACCGCATATACACTATGCTTGGATCTGGATTATTTAGAGCAAGTCAATTTCAAAGAGGAGATATTAACCTAGATGACTTTGGCACATGGGCAGATAAAAGTTTTAAAGATAAGCGTGGGTTTATTCTAGTATCCAACGAGGGAACTAATGAAGTAACACCAGCAACAGTACAGGGTAAGATAGACCAGCACAGACCAGACCTTGTAATTCTTGACTATCATCAACTATTTAATGATAATAAAAGATCTAATTCTGAAGTTGAAAGAAATAGAAATATTTCTAGAGAGTTCAAGCTGCTTGCGGTAACAAATAACATACCAGTTATTGATATTACTGCTGCTACTGCAGATGATATATCTGACCACGATACACCACCTATGATGAGCCAGGTGGCATGGTCAAAGGCTATCGAGTATGATGCTGATATAGCTATGGCTGTCCATAGACATCCAGATACAAATATGATTGAAATTGTATCTAGAAAGAATAGACACGGTAGAGATTTCAGCTTCTTTTTGGACTGGGATATTGATAGGGGTATAATTAAAGAACTGTACGAGTAGAAAGATGCTACAGTTTGACCCACAAAAGAATAAAGCGTTTTAAGATAAATGGTACATTTAGGGACGATTCGGACATGATTCGAATACGTGCCCAATTTGAGTCCACTTTAATTCAATCAATGCGTGGGGATGGGTACATACCAGTGCTTGACATAGACCCAGCCTTTTCAGTATCATATAATGTAGAAGATAAAAATTGGTCGTTTGTATTAACGATTCATGGTATTTATATAGGAAAGGTTAAGGCGTGGCAAATAGAGGGATTCTCAAACGGCAAGATGCTTCCACGCAGTATACAGAAAAGCAAGTTAAAAAAGTCCTTAAAGCAATAGAGATATCTTTAGTATCAGAAACTGGAAACGACTTTTTATGCTTATGCCCAATACACGGAAACAGAAATACACCAAGCTTATCTGTATCTAAACAAACAGGTCTGTTTCTTTGCTTTAATCCATCATGTGGGGCAAGTGGATCTTTACAGGAGCTCGTAAAAACAATTACAAAAAGAAATGAATTTGAGTCACTGAGATTAATATCTAAATGTGTGACTGATTCATTAGAAGATTTTGATGAACAAATTGTAGAAGTTTTAGAAGAAAAGCCAGAGTTCGTTCAATTCGATCCACATATACTAGACAAACTTTGGTCTGAGATGGAATTATATTCAGATGGCAGAGACTATATGCATAGTCGTGGATTCAACGATGAAACAATAAATTATTTTCAGGTTGGATATTCTCATAATCAAGAAATGGTTACAGTTCCAGTTCATTCTCCAGATGGACTACCTATAGGAATTGTTGGTCGGGGCATAAAAGATAAAAAGTTTAAAAATTCTACAGGGCTACCAAAAACCAAAACATTATTTAATGTGCATAGAGCCAAGAGATTATCATCAACTGTAATTGTGACAGAAGCATCGTTTGACGCCATGAGAGTCCACCAATCTGGTTATCCAAATGTTGTGGCAACTTTGGGCGGACACCTAAGTCCACACAACTACGATCTTTTAAATAGATATTTTACTAAAATTATAATTGCTACAGATTTTGACGATAAGTCTAGCCACAATGGTAAAAACCCAGGAAGAGACTTGGGCAATTCAATAGCTAATCGCCTAAAGAATAAAGATGTTTACTGGGCTAGTTATGAATATAATGTTGTATATCCCCATGGTGCAAAAGATATGGGAGATATGACAGACGAAGAAATAAAACAGTGTATAGAAAATTCTGTACCAAATTACGAGTACCACTCTTGGGAAATCTACTAGAATGGTGTATACTAGAATGACAGAGGCATTTATAGCCTCAAATATCAGAAAAGGAAAATATATAATATGATGGCAATAGTTAAAGGGCTTAAGAACATTAATAGTGCTCTAGATAAGCCAAGCGATTCAGAAGGTAGCAAAGCTCGTTGGGTAAAACTAGCGGACGGCGAAAGCGTAAAGATCAGATTTTTACAAGAATTAGATCCAGACTCACCAAATTATTTAGAAAAAAATGGGTTAGGCTTTATAGCAGCAGAACATACAAACCCAAAAAATTACAAATCAAAAGCATTATGTACTTCAGATGACCAGGGTCGTTGCTGGGCATGTGAGCAACATCGTAAAGACTACAAGGCTGGCTGGAAGGCACGTAGCAGGCTGTACATCAACGTTTTGGTTGACGACGGTAAAGAAGAGCCATACGTAGCAATTCTTTCTCAGGGTACAAGCGGTAAGTCAATAACACCAACATTAATTGAATATGCTGGAGAAATGGGCAGCGTATCAAATCTCACATGGAGACTAAAGAGAAGTGGTACAGGCACATCAACAGAGTACGTAGGTATTTCATTGGGCCAAGACAAAGAAGCCTTTGACCTATCAAAGTACGAATTATTCCAACTTGAAAAGGTTGCAGTTAAGGAAATCCCATATGAGGAACAAGAAAAGTTCTACATGGTCGGAGAATCCGAAGAGCAATCATCAGATAGCTCATCTAGTAACGTAGAGTGGTAAGTTGTGGGGGCGGGAAACCGCCCCTACAAATATTCAAGAAAGGTATAAATGTCTAACTTCACACACTTACACGTACATTCACAGTATAGTGTAATGGACGGATTAAATAGTCCAATGGAATTACTGAGTGCTGCACAAAAACTTGGTCACACATCCATTGCTATTACAGATCACGGTACCCTATCTAGTCATAGAGAAATGCAAAAAGCAGCCGAGGAACTTGGCATGAAGCCTATACTTGGTGTAGAGGCATATATTTCTGCAACCGATAGATTTGATAAGCGTGATACAAGTAAGCGTGATGATAATACTTCTATATTTAATCACATAATTATTTTGGCCAAGAATGAGGCAGGTCTTCGTAATCTAAATAAGTTATCTGAAATTGCTTGGACAGAAGGATACTATCATAAACCTAGAATTGATAGGGAAATTTTAGCGGAGTATAAAGAAGGGCTAATAGTTTTATCTGGCTGTATGAATGGCCTTATATCAAAAGCAATTGAACGTGGCGAAGAAGACGAAGCAAGGATGCTTGCAAAATGGTTTAAGAATACATTTGAAGATGACTTTTATATGGAGATTCAGCCACATAATCCAGTTGAGCTGAATAATAAGCTATTAGAAATTGCAGATGCCACTGGAATCAAACCAGTTGTTACAGCAGATTGCCATTTTTCATGTGAAGAGGAAAGAGCTCTAGAAGAGGCAATGCTTATTCTATCAACATCTCCCAAGCCAAATAAAGATGCAGACTTTGAAAAGTCTAGACAAATAGATAATATATTTGAAAGATTTAATTATTTGTATCCAGATAGAAAGATTAGTTTTGAGGATCTAGATGTATACATCATGGACCGTGAAACAATTGAAAAGCAAATGATTGAACAAGGTATTACAAGGTCCGATATTTACGACAACACTGTTTTGATTGCAGACTCAATAGGAACATATAAGTTTCATCAGGGGCTAAGTATTCTTCCAAGACCAAAAGAGGACCCAGACGATACTGTAAGAAAGTTTTGTTGGGAGGCTATGGAAAGATTAAAACTTACATCTCCATGGCTAGGTAATGATATATATGAAGTAAGACTAGAAGAAGAGCTACATGTAATTAAAGAAAAAGATTTTGCTCCATACTTTTTAGTTATTTCAGATATGATTAACTGGGCTAAGTCTCAGAATATTTTAGTGGGTCCAGGTCGTGGTTCAGCAGCAGGATCCCTAGTTTGTTATTTATTAGGAATTACAAATGTTGATCCTATAGAGTATAACCTTCTGTTTTTTAGATTTATTAATGAAGAAAGAAATGACTTTCCAGATATCGATACAGACTTTGAAGACCGTAGACGTGGAGAAGTAAAAGACTATATTCGTAAAAAATTTAAAAACGTGGCGTCTATATCTACATTTACATACTTTAAAGACAAGGGTGTTGTCCGTGATGCTGCCCGTGTATTCATGGTGCCACTTGGAGAGGTCAATAAAGCTCTCAAGCTTGTGGACACATTTGAAGAATTTGAAGAGTCTGAAAATCTTAAATGGTTTAGATTAAAATATCCAGAAGTAGTTAAGTTAGCAAGACAACTTCGTGGAAGAATAAGATCTGTAGGAATGCATGCTGCTGGAGTAGTTGTTGCAAATAAGCCACTGAATGCATATGCACCAATTGAAACTAGAACAGATCCTAGCGATAAAGTTTCTGGGCGTGTTCCAGTAGTCGCATATGATATGGACCAGGTTGCAGATATTGGACTTATTAAACTCGACGTTCTTGGACTAAAAACATTATCTGTAGTTTCAGATACTGTGTCAATGATTGAACAAAGAACTAAAAATAAAATTGATCTATCTCAAATATCATTAACTGATGAGAAAGTATTTCAGTCTTTATCTGCTGGATTTACAAAGGGTGTATTCCAGGCTGAAGCGGTTCCTTATACAAACCTACTTATTAAAATGGGTGTAAGCGAATTCGAAGATTTAGCTGCCTCAAATGCACTAGTTCGACCTGGGGCAATGAATACTGTTGGGCAAGCTTATATTAATAGAAAGAATAAGTATGAGGCTGTTTCATATATTCACCCAATTATGAAAGAGTTTACAGAGAATACATATGGTGTTATTATTTATCAAGAGCAAGTTATGCAAGCCTGCGTACACCTAGGCGGCATGTCTTGGGCAGAAGCCGATAAGGTTAGAAAAATTATTGGTAAAAAGAAAGATGCAAAGGAGTTTGATCAGTTCCGTGAGAAGTTTGTTGTTGGTGCAAGCAGACATATATCAAAAGAGGCAGCGGAAAGTCTATGGCATACTTTTGAAGCTCATGCTGGCTATTCCTTTAATAGGTCTCATGCTGTTGCTTACTCTCTACTATCTTATTGGACGGCTTGGCTAAAACTTTATTACCCATTAGAGTTTATGTTTGCCTTATTAAAAAATGAAGGCGATAAGGATGCAAGAACAGATTATCTGATAGAAGCCAAGAGACTTGGTATTAAAATATTGTTGCCACACGTAAATGAGTCTGATTTAGACTTTACGATACAGGGAGATGCAATAAGATTTGGTCTTTCTAATGTTAAGTATATTTCAGATAACATTGGTCGTAAAATTATTGAAAACAGACCGTATAAAAATTACGCAGACCTTAAGGAAAAAGCATCTCAGAAAAAAAGCGGTATATCATCAAGAGCTTTGGATGCACTTAATTCAATTGGTGGCGCATCGTTTGACGATAACCCAAGAACTGGAAAAGAAAAAGACCACCTATATGAATACTTAAACATACCTAAGTTTGATATAAGTGGTATTACGCCATTTATTAAATCTCAGATCAACAGGCTTGAGGATTTTGAAGAGCTAGGCACATTTGTATTTATGGCTATGGTTAAATCAATCAAGCGTGGTCAGGGCTGGTCAAGAATTGAGTTAGTTGATGAGAGTGGTTCTATAGGTGTATTCCATAATGAACAAACACAAATTGAAACTGGACAGATGTACTTTTTCTTAGTTGGAGATAATAGAATACATAGGTATGTTGAAATAGATAAAGTGGTCAAAGAAGATCGCTCAGACCCATTCGTTAACTTCCTGTATTCACAAAAATTTGATCTAAGCGATAATAATTTTTATGTAATAGATTTTACTAACTATAAGACTAAGGCTGGAAAAATGATGGCGCATACAATTTTAACTGATCCTAATAAAAAGTTAATACGTGCTATTGCATTCCCACAAATATATGCCAGAGCTTTAGGTAAGATGAAGCCAGGGCATAAGGTAGAACTAATGTTTGGAAAAACAGATGATGGAACAATAACAATAAAGGAGATAAAGTGACAGAACAAACAGATATAAAAAATATAGAAATATCACTGCCAAGATTATTATTGGCAGCAACCGCTACTATGGGTGAGCTTCCAATAAGTATTGAGAAGTATCTTTCTCATGATTTAGACCACAAGAAAATGATGTTAGATTTAGACGAGGACCAAAAAACTTTTGTCGTCAGACTTGTGGATAAAGAAAATGAAGATCACGTACATTCAGAAGAGGAGAGCAATGAGTCTGGACCTACTAGCTAGAGAAACACACACCGTTGCAAGATCCAAAGGTTTTTGGGAGGGTGAAGTTACATACGACAAAATAGGTAACAAACTTGCTTTAGTGCATTCAGAAGTTACAGAAGTTCTAGAGGCTATTAGAAAAAGCAAGGGCGGGGACGAAGTTGTTGAAGAAATGGCAGATGTCATAATTAGATTAGTAGACATTTACCAGGCAATGGTTAACTCTGGTGATATAACAAAATCGCTAGATATTGCTATAGAAAGAAAAATGATGAAAAATAAGGAAAGACCAGCACTTCACGGAAACCTATTTTAATGGTATAATATAATATACAAATGAATGGTTACTTCTTATTTGGAACCAATGAGGAGATCATCCTTGTCATAAAGTCAAATGACGAGGAAGATATACTAAATATCATTAAAAAAATAGCTACAATGCGTAGCAAAAAGGTGAAGGCTTTAGCTTCACAACTAGAAGAGAGTTTTTATGAGCGCAGTTACAGAAATAATGTCAAAACTGGACCCAAAAACAAGACAGAGGGTACAAACAGCACTAGAGGTAGAAACACCAAAACAGAAAACACCGAGCATAGGCCTGAACATGGCTCTAAGAGGCGGTCTGGGTCACGGTAGACAAGTACTCGTATGGGGAAATAAGTCTGCTGGAAAATCTTCATTCTGTTTGCAGTTAATTGCAGAAGCACAAAAAGAAGGAAAATCGTGTGCTTGGATTGATGCAGAAAATTCTTATTCTCAAGACTGGGCAGAAAAGCTAGGCGTAGACTCTGAAAATTTAATATACTCTCCAGCAAAAACAATAAATGATATGGTTGATGTTGCAACACAATTAATGGAAGCTGAAGTTGACATTATTGTAGTAGACTCAATTTCAGCACTACTTCCAGCCATCTATTTTGAAAAAGATAGTTCTGAGTTAAAGAAGTTAGAAGATACAAAACAAATTGGTGCTGAAGCAAAAGACATGACGCATGCCGTAAAAATGTTAAACTATTCTAATAAAAACACATTATTAATTCTTATATCACAGCAAAGAAATCAATTTGGATCAATGCATGCTTCTCATATACCTACTGGCGGAATGGCCGTAAAGTTTTTTTCATCAACAGTTATTAAATTGTGGTCATCAGAGGCTGAAGCAAATGCTATTAAATCTGGAATAAAGGTGGGGGATAAAATAATTGAACAGCGTGTTGGTAGACCAGTAAACTGGATTATTGATTACAATAAGTTAGGTCCACCAAATCTTTCTGGACAATATGACTTTTATTTTCAGGGTGATCACGTAGGTGTTGATGGGGTTGGAGAAATACTAGATGTTGCAGAGCAGTTCGGTGTTGTTGAAAAAGGTGGTGCTTGGTACACAGTTCTTGGAGAAAGATTCCAGGGAAGAGCTAAAACTGTTGAGTGGCTTAGAAATAATCCAGAAGCAGTAGATAAATTACGTGAGGAAGTATATGCCAAATCCTAACATTGAAGACTTTATGTTTAAAAAGAATCCACAGGGAGCACCGTACTGGACTGCTATAGAGGGATCATTTGACTGCCAAGAATGCGATGAAAAAGTTAAGTCAGCAATATATCAAGAAAGAACTGGCGAAATAAAGTGGCAGTGCTCACAAAAACATGAATCAAAGGCGTCAATGTAATGTCAGAGCGTGGAGAAATAAAACGAGATAATGCTAAGGCACAAAAAAATTCTGGTAGAGGTCAATACCAGAAGGGTGATGCAAAATGGAAAAGTTTTGTTGTTGACTATAAAGAGGCTGGCACATCGTTTACTTTGAATAAAGATAATTGGGCAAAAATTTGTACCGATACTTTTAAGGTTAGTAGAAGCATGCATCCAGCGTTAAAGATTATTATCGGGTCTGAGTCTAAAGTAAGGTTAGGAATTATAGAATGGGCAATACTAGAAGAATTAATAGAGTTCTGGGAGGAAAATCATGATTAATTTTATGTATGGTGTTTTGTTAGGATGGGTTGCTGGATACGGCGTAGGCTTGTGGGCAGCTTGGTATTCATTTAAAGAGGTGAAAAAATATGTCAACAGATAATGTACTAGAAACTATTAGTGAAATTACAGAGTTTAATGATATTAAAGAGTTTATGAATGATCCAGAACTAGATTCTGCATTAGAAGCAATTATTAAAATAATTGCCAAGCCAGACATTCCACCTGCTGCTGCATCAATTTTAATTATTAAATTGCAGGCCATATCATCAAAGCTTGCTATTTTAGCAAGATACTATACCACTCTAGAAAAGGGCGAGGCTGCTAGTAAGAAGAAGAATGTCTACTATACGGTAAGCGACTCTTTGGATAAGCTTGTTGCAGCACTTAAGTATGGTGCAAAATGATGGCTAGAAACCTAGTAAGTAATTTAAAGTTTAAAAAGTATACTGGCGCATTTGATCCAGAGACCATGTCAAAGATGTTAGACGAGGCATACTTGGGCGGTAAAAATAATAAAAAGTTTATGAAGAAAACAACATTTTCTCCAAGTACAGTTGGATATGGACATGGAACATGCCCTAGATATTGGTACATAGCGTTTGAAGGAGCAGAATTTACAGATAGTTTTGATGCCATATCTATTGCAAATATGTCTACTGGGGTTGCTGCACACGAAAGACTTCAAGAAATGTTTAAGAAAACTGGAACTGTAAAAGCAATCGAGCAGGAGATTATAAAAAATCATCCACCAATAAAGGGATATGCAGACGTTGTTTTAGACTGGGAAACAAAGACTGTAGTAGGAGAAATTAAGACAACTAAAGATGAGGCGTATCTATTTAGACAAAACTCTATGGAACCTTCAAGAAATCACCTTTTACAAATTCTTATTTATATGGACGTAATGGAAACAGACGAGGGATTTGTGTTATATGAAAATAAAAATAACCAAGAAATTTTAATAATCCCAGTAAAAATGACAGAGTCAAACAGAGAGTTTTTGGATAGCTGCTACGCATGGATGAAGGAAGTATACCTATCATGGGGACACAAAGAAATGCCAAAGAGACCATTTAGAAGAAACAATAATATTTGTAAAAACTGTCCAGTAGCGGACACATGCTTTGAAATGGAGGATGGAGAAAAATTAATCCCAGTTCTAAAGATCTAGTTTGCGGATATGATGAGTGTAATAACACATTTATCAAAGCAACCCATAATCAAAAATACTGTTCCGAAGAGTGCTGTAGGCTTGCAACAAATAAGCGTACCATGGAGAGGTATTATGAAAGAAGGGCTATAAAGCTTGGGTCGGTAAGGCATTGTAAAAAATGTAAAACCAAACTAAGTAGATATAACTATGAGGATATGTGCTCTGTGTGTATTGATGCTGCAGTTTATGAAGAAAGAAAAAGTATATTGGATATGATAAATGGGAATAGCAAGTCTAGTTAAGCCAAGGGCTCGCCGTGTAATTGGTATAGATGCATCCACCTCATCGGTGGCTTTTGGCATTATAGAAAATGGAAAATTAGTAAAGCACGGTAAAATTATGATAAACGGTAATGATATTTATGAAAGAATTTATGATGCAAGAAAAAAAGTATCAGCCATGCATAGCCACCTAATGTCAGACTATATTGCCATAGAAGGCGCAGTATTTGTTAAATCAGCAGATGTAGTTATTAAACTTTCTTATGTTTATGGGGCAATAATTTCTCAGCTAATGCAAGACGGAACAAAAGTTGTAACTGTCGCCCCAACTTCATGGCAAAGTTTTATAGGAAATAAAGTGTTTAATAAAGAGCAAAAGGCGGCTATTAGAATTGAATATCCAGGTAAATCTGACACTTGGTATAGCAATAAGATAAGGGAAATAAGAAAGCAGAGAACCATGGACTTTGTAAATACTAAATTTAATGTAAACGTAGAAGATAATGACGTCGGAGACGCTATCGGAATAGCACATTATGCATACGAGAATTTGACTGCAAGATGAAACTATACGAATCAAAAGAATGGCTTTATAGAAGATATATTGTCCAAAAGAAAAACATAAAAGAAATAGCTGAGGAGGCTGGTTGTTCACATATGACAATACAAAGGTATCTAGAGAAATTTGGGTTGATTAAAAAAAGATAATGTATACACATAAAGTTTTTCATACAGATGGTCTTGATGTCCGTAGATCAAAATTAACAGAAAGTATTAATGAATATCTATCTGGGGATTCTATAGTCCTAGACACGCCAACATTTAAAATATCTAATAGAGAAGAGTACGATAAATTTTTATTAGACAATCCACACTTTAAGCCAGACACAAATGGGTACGAGCTAGACGGACTATCTGGTTGGAAAATGGGTGAAATAGGAATATGGGCAAGCAATTGGACTGCATGGATGAAGTTTTTAAAATCAGATCAAGAATATTTAATATTGATGGAGGATGACATTGTTCATAATGAAAACTTTCTTCCTCTTATAAACTATTATATTTCTCAGTTGCCAGAGAATTGGGATGTGTTTCACGCATTCAGTCCAGCAGACCAGTTTGGTAAATATAATGATACTCATGATATTGGGGCTAGGGATATATGTAGGGCGTATCAAGATTGGTCGTGCCTATGCTATGTTATCAATAAAAGTGGGGCAAAAAAGTTATTACTAAATGCAGATATGTTTAATCTACCACTAGACTGGTATATGTTTAGACAGCAAGATAAGTTTAATGTTTATACAATAAAACCAACATCTGAATTCCCATGTACACTAATGGCATTAGAATCAACCTTCCAGTCAGATGAGGTTAGGAAACCATTGTGATACCTAAAATAATATGGCAAACATATAAAGATAAAATTGATGATTTGCCAGACTATGCAGTTGAAGCAATGGCCACATGGACAGAAAATAATCCAGGCTGGGATCATAAATACATGGATGACCAGCAAGCTAGAGACTTTATTCTTTCCGAATATGGTAGAGAGTATGTAGAAATATTTGATAATTTACCAGTGCCAGTAATGCGTGGAGATATGTGGCGGTACTTGGTAATATATAAATATGGTGGGGTGTATGCAGACCTAGATACAAGGTGTTTGGCTCCCATAGATTCATGGATTAAACAAGATCATAGAATGGTAGTATGTCCAGAAAACAACCTACACTTTTGTCAATGGTCCTTTGCAGCAGAGCCTGGTCATCCAGTAATGAAGGCGGTAGTTGACGCAATGATTAATAGGCTAAAAAATCCAGACTACTCAATAAAACATTTTGTACACATACATACTGGTCCAGGTGTTTGGACGGAGGGTATACATAATGGCCTTGGTATAGTCAAAGAAAAACATGAGTGTAATATGCAGGACAGTAATGGTGTATGCGGACACCTATCGCTTATACTTGACTCCATAGAGTATAATGGATATATAAGAACAAAAGAACTTGGATTTCATTGCTATAGCTCTGTTCAGGAAGATGAAGAGTCTTTTTATGGGTGGAGGATATTTCATAATAAAGCTATTGAGCATATTTATGGAAGTCAAAAATGGAACGATGGAAGATACACGCAGTGGATAGAAGACAAACTAGTTAAGGGGATAGAATGATTATTGGATTAAGTGGATATGCAAGGTCTGGAAAAGATACTGTTGCAGAGATACTTGTATTAAATCACGGATTTAAAAGATTAGCCTTTGCAGACAACATTAGAAAGGCTGTTATAAAGTTAAACCCAATATTAGAAAATGGAAGACGTGTATCTGACATGGTAGAAGAGTATGGTTGGGAAATTACAAAATCATATGAGGAAACCAGAAGACTCCTACAGGTATTTGGAACAGAAGTAGGAAGAGACATGTTCGGACAGAACTTTTGGGTAGAGCAAGTATTTGAGGAAATGAATCTTTATCCAATGTATGATAATTTTGTAATATCGGATGTTAGATTTCCAAACGAAGCCGACATGATTTCCTGGAAACAGGGCGAGGTTTGGAGAATAAATAGATCAAGTATATCTCCAGTAAATTCACATCCATCAGAGCTAGCATTGGACGAATATAATTTTACAAAAACTTTATCAAATGATGGCACTATAGAGAATTTATCTAGAGAGGTTTCTTTATTATTAAGGAGTAGTGATGCCAGTATATCAATATAAGTGTGACTGCGCCGAAGAGTCGGACCAGAATCCAATTTTTGAATATGAGCGTGGAATAAAAGATCCAGAACCAACCTACTTGTGTCCAGAATGTGATATGCCAATGGGAAGGGTGTATAGTGTTCCTGGTGTAAAGTTTAAAGGTTCAGGATTTTATGCAACAGATAGTAGGATAAACCCAAAATGACAGAATTAGAAAAACCATTTGAGCAAATGAACACTGTTGTTGAAATGACCCTTAAGGGATACAATCCAACAGAAATTGCAAAAGAGCTTGATATAAAAAGGGCTGATGTTCTTCGAATAATTGATGAGTGGAAGTCATATGCACAAAATGATAAAAGTATTCAAGAACGTGCCAGAGAAGCACTTGTTGCCTCTGATCAACACTATAGCATGCTAATAAATCGTGCATGGGAAACAGTAGAGCAATCAGATGTGGCTGCAGACTTAAAGGCAAAAGTATCTGCACTTAAACTTGTGTCTGATATACAGTCTAAACAAATGGAAATGCTACAGAAAGCTGGTTTGTTAGACAATGCAGAAGTGGGTGCTAGAATTGCTGAAGCAGAGGAAAAGCAAGAAATTCTTATGGGTATATTAAGAGATGTAACATCTGAATGTAGTCACTGCCGTAGAGAGGTAGCACAAAGACTTTCTAGAATATCTGGGGCCGTAGAGCCTATACATATTGTGCAAGTAGACAATGGCTGATTTTAGCGATTTTTTAAGTGCATTAGATAAGGACGAGTTTGAAGAAACTCCTGCCGACTTACACGAGTTTGTAACTTCAACAAAGTATCTTGGTTTACCACCACTTTCTGAAAACCAATACATAATGCTTAAAGCAATGACTCAGATATACAAAAAAGAAACATTAGTTAGATGGCTTGGCCAAGATGAGGGTGAAAAAAGGTGGAAGCAAACCTGTAACGAAGTTATTTTTCAGTTAGGAAAAGGTTCTGGAAAAGACTATACATCAACAATTGCTGCAGCCTACATAGCACATTTACTTCTATGTTTAAAGGATCCTGCAGTATATTATGGTAAACCACCAGGAGATTCAATTGATATTTTAAACGTTGCTATTAACGCAGTTCAGGCCAATAACGTTTTCTTTAAAGGGTTTAGAGCCAGATTAGATAAGTCCCCTTGGTTTGTTGGAAAGTATAATGCTAAAGCTGGGTCAGTAGAATTTGATAAAAGCATTACTGTACACTCTGGACACTCAGAAAGAGAAGCCTGGGAGGGATACAACGTAATGGTAGTTGTCCTTGATGAGATATCTGGATTTGCTCTAGAGTCAACAACTGGTCACGATCAGGCTAAGACTGCCCAATCTATTTATGATATGTACAGAGCATCAGTATCCTCACGTTTCCCAGACTTTGGAAAGTTAATACTTCTTTCATTCCCTAGATTTAAAAATGACTTTATTCAACAAAAATACGAAGAGGTCATATCTCAAAAGAGTGTGGTTGTAAAATCACATACATTTATACTTAATCCAGATCTTCCAGAAACAGAGCCAGGAAATACATTTACTGTTCAGTGGGAAGAGGATGAAATAATTGCATACAAGATACCCAATGTTTATGCCCTAAAAAGACCCACATGGGAAATCAATCCAACTAGAAAAATTGAAGATTTTAAAATTGAGTTTTATCGTAATGCCGAAGACGCACTATCTAGATTTGCTTGCATGCCACCAGAGGCAGTAGATGCTTTCTTCAAGTCTAGAGAAAAAATAGAGTCAGCTTTCAATAATCCAAATTTAGCAGTTGATTTGTCTGGCAGGTTTGCAGATTGGTTTAAGCCACAAGATGATAGGGAGTATTTTATACACATCGACTTGGCTCAAAAGCATGACCATTGTGCAGTTGCTATGGCACATGTAGATAAATGGGTAAACTTAAAGGTTGGAAATGAGTATGCACAATCTGCACCAATGATAACGGTAGATGCTGTAAGATATTGGACACCTACTGCATCTAAAAGCGTAGACTTTAGCGAAGTAAAAGATTACATTCTTTCATTAAAGCAACGTGGATTTAACATAAAGCTAGCGACATTTGATAGATGGAACTCACATGAAATGATGCAACAATTAAAAGCGTACGGAATGAATACCGAATTGCTTTCGGTTGCTAAAAAGCACTATGAAGATTTTGCCTTAATTATTGCTGAGGAGCGGGTTAAAGGACCAGTGCTTCCATTACTTATAGATGAGTTACTTCAGTTAAGAATTATAAGAGATAGAGTTGATCACCCTAGAAAAGGATCCAAAGATCTTGCGGATGCAGTTTGCGGGGCTATATATAATTCCATATATCACTCTAGGCGTAAAGAAAATAAAGAAATTGAAGTTCATACCTTTAAAGAAATGCAAAGGGACAACTACTTAGAAGAAGAACAAAAACAGGTCAAAAACTTAATTCATCCACCAAGACAAATGCCACAAGAATTATCGGATGCATTAAATAATATGGGCATAGTATAACCGTTTTAGTAGTCATTTACTGATATAATTATCCTGGTAATCATTGTATTACCTAGGAGAATTGGAAAATTAACAGATTAAGACTTATATTAGGTTCATTCCTACTGACCGTGTTTCTTCTATTCATAGGTCAGTCTTCGTCGTATGCAGAAGGAACAGATAGCTCTTCAGAGCAAGTAGTAGTTAGCCCAGCACAACAAGCAGTAAACACAGCGCTTGGAATTGCTACAACAGAAGTTCAACAAGCTATAGATGCTACTACAAATTCAACCACAGAAATATCACAGGCACAAACAGAATTATCTCAGGCGCAGTTAGCCGTATCTCAAGTTACTTCGGCAATTTCTACAGCTCAAACAGATGTAAATAATGTTCAATCTGCAATAAATACAATAACCGCCATAGACGCCACAGTTACACAAATTGATCAAAGTTCGCAGGCTGTTCAGGATGCCAAAACAACTGTAAATACGGCACAAACATCAATTAATAATATTAATGTGTCTACTGCACAATCAGAGATTTCTCAACTAACAACGGCAAGAACTGAAGCTGTTACGGCGCAGTCAGTGGCACAAACAGAACTGACTCAAGCAAACATAGCAATCGATAATGCTCAAAACGCAGTCAATGCTTTGCAGGCAACCATTGGGTCAAGCACAAATGTTCTTGCTGGAGTAGATGATGCTGGAGTTAGAATGGATCTTCCATTTAATTTATTAATGGGTGGAACACTATACAACAACGTGTTTGTTGGCTCTAATGCAACCATTACTTTCGGAGTTAACGAAGGGTCTAACTATTGGGCAACACCAAATGCACCTTCTGTTTCTATAGCAGGATGGGACTGGACTACATGGAGTACAGGAACTGGTATTACATATGCAACAACAGGATCCTCTTTAGATATTGCTTGGGATCTTAGACCATTTCCACAACAAGATGCCTCTACACAAATGGTTCAAGTAAGATTTAATGCCGACGTAAATCCAGCAAATGGGGCATGGAAGGCAGATGTCTCTGCTATTGGACCTATTCCAAATGGGGCTAGATTTAATTATAGAGAAACAACAAATGGTACTGTAACAAATATTATTGATACAAATTCTGGAGCTGGATTTAATGGGCAGATTAGTCAGGGTCCAGATTTCACCCCTATTGCAGATCCAAACAATGCTTCAGTTCAGGCAGCAGTTGACGCCGCAAATGCTACTATATTCCAATTAAATTCAAGTTTGAGCCCAGTTGTAACACAAAATGCTACAAATAATTCTATTATTTCTGGATTACAATCTGGAATTAACTCATTAAACAATACAGTAAACTCAGCAATATCTACCAAAACAAGTTTACAAGCAACACTAAATACAAGGGCAACCGACTTGACTAATGCAATTAATAGTAATATACCTACACCATCCCCTATACTTGCAGAGCCAGTTATTGAGGGAACTACAGTAACCATTGCCCCTGAGTTGCCATTAGGTTACACAGCAAACACTTGGTTTTATCAAGTAATTACTGATGATCCAAATGCGGAGAATCCTTATGCTGGAGGAACATATAATACAGATGGTGCTCCAGAGTCTATTCAACTTACTGGTTTGACAGAAGGTGCTACCTATACAATTAGAGTTGCTAACTGGTCTGGTCCAGTAAGCCAATATACTGAAACTGTTATTTCAATTCCAACAACACAAAGTTCTAATTTAACTAGTGGAGGATCAGCACCAGTAGATTACCCTGTTGACCAGCCAATAGAAGAAACACCAGTAGATGAAAATCCAGTAGATGAGACTCCAATAGAAGAAACTCCTGTAGACGAAACCCCAACAGAAGAAACCCCAAATGAAGATACTGTAGATGAAGAACCTTCAGATGAAAATAATACAGAAGAGTCTGCAACAGAAGAATCTGGAGATACAGAGGGTTCTGAATTAACTTCAGACGAAGTTGTTTCTATTGTAGAAGATTTTGCTTCAGATGGTAATTTAACAGCATCAGATTCAGAGGCAATACTAGATGCACTTTCAGCAGATGGAGAAGTAACAATTGATGAAGTAGCAGGTCTATCAGAAGCATTATCTGAAGATGGAACATTAACTGAATCTGAAAAAGATTTAATTGCAGACGCATTAATTGAGTCAGCAGATGGTGGTGCAATATCGGCACAAGATATAGAAGCCTCTGGTCTTGAATTTAAAGATTTACCACCACAAACACCAGTTGATATACGTACAGATGAGAATGGTAATGCGGTTGTCATTGTAGCTGCTGTAGCCTCAGCTTTACAAAATTTAGAAAGTCCAGCTGCATTAATCGGTGGAATTGCAAACTGTATAAACCCACCAGGACCAGAAGATCCAAACTATGATCCAGATGCACCTAAATGTGAAATTTTTACTGCGCTATCTAATATTGGTGCAGATATGTCAGATGAAGAAAGAGAAGAGTCTACCGAAATGATGGTAGCAACAGTTGTGGCAGCTGGAGCAGCAATAAATGCTGTAGCTGCGGCAGGAACAACCACTGGAGGATCTAGTAATACTGGATCAAGTGGCGGAGGAACCTCTGGTGAATCCAAGGGGGTAAGGAGAAGAAGACGATGATGAAAATAATAAAAGATATGATTGATCAACTTTGGACACTTCTTGGCATGTTTATCGCCTGGGTTGTCCTAGATGGTAGTGCAAAGACAGTGGTGGGCTATGCAATAGTTGGAACAATCGTAGCTTGGATGATTACATATCCAATACGAAATAGAGAGGAGGACTAATATGGCAAAGAAGAAAGATATTGACTTAACAGTAATCGATCCAGCAACTGGAGAAGAAGTGTTAGGTTCATCAGCCGTAACTAATATTTGGAACATCCTAATGAGAATTGTCGCAGTTTTTGCGGCATCTGGACTTTCAGTAATTGGTGCAGGATCTTTGGTAGGAATTGACACAATGAAGGCGGTCATTCTTGCTGGAACACTTGGTGTTGCTACTGTAGTTGAAAAACTTGCAAGAGCATTCCTAGATGATGGAAAACTATCAGCTGCAGAAATTAACTCAGCATTTGCAAAAATTGATAAAAACGCAAAAGAATAGTAGACATAAAAAATATAGGGGTGTATAGTTAATATACACCCAGCGGTGTTAGCTTAGTTGGTTAAAGCCCCCGACTCATAATCGGGTAATCGTAGGTTCAAGTCCTACACACCGCACCAGCCCCACAGGCCTTTAGGATGGCTAGTTACACATCTATTCCCCTGCAAAGTGCAGGAATTTCTGTGGGGCCCCTTTTATTGTTGTATATTATATAGATAGATGATATACTTAATTAACGGAGGACTAATGGACGGTGTCAATTTTCAGATGGGTGGATATCAGGATGAAGACGGTACCATTAATCTAAGTTTAAAGTCGGGAGACGATTTTAACCTTGATGTCTCATATAAAGATCCACTGCTAGCCCAGTTTGTAGTATTTAATTTACCTTACATACTTTCAGATATGATGGAGCAGGCGATGGAAGAGTCCTTTGAATACAACATGGATGAAGAATTAAGAAAAATTTTAGAGGAGGGTAAGTAATGCCAAAAAGAAAAGCAACGGCTTTTAATCCGATGCAGATTAAAAACGGTAGAATTGTTCGTTTAAGAAAAGACGGAACAATTAAAGCAGACTTTGGTCCTTATACTCCAAAAAAGAAAGTTGGTAAAAAGTAATGCCTAAAGGTAGATATACAATCGGTGGTAAAGGTACGCATGGATGCAAAGGCTATCCAGTTGTAGGAGACACTGGTAAAGTTCATGGATGTCATACAACAAGACAGGCTGCACAAAGTCAACAAGCAGCCATTTATGCATCAGAAAATTCTAAGAAATCTGTAGATGAAAATGATCCAAGAATTGGTGAAAACCATGACTGTGAAGAGTGTCGTGATTCAATGAATAAGTCTATGGATTCAGATACAGACCCAATCACTGGAGAAGAAAGAGAAGCGGTATTAGACCCAGCAGAGTCTCCAATAAGTTGGGGTGGTGTATTTAAACCAGTATTGACCAAGGCATCTAAGCCAAACTATGGAAACATTATTAGACCACGTAAGGGTGAGCCTTCAAATAAAGAGTTATATGCTAGAATAGTCGCTGAGGCTAAGCGTAAATTTGATGTTTACCCATCTGCAGTAGCAAACGCCTGGGTAGTCCAGGAATACAAAAGACGTGGTGGAACATATAAATCTAGCAATTAACCAAAAGCTCTTGACTTAAGCCCACATTACTTGATATATTAGTTGTGTGGGTTTTTTGTGGGGATTAGCTCAGCAGGCAGAGCGAGAAGCTGTTAACTTCTATGTCCCTGGTTCGAATCCAGGATTCCCAGCGGTGATATCCAGAAGGGTATTTCCAAACTCTATATATAGAAAAGGAAAAACAAAAAAATATGAATAATACAATCAAAAGGATCTCTACTGTAGTAGTTTCGGCTATTGCAGCAACATTCTTGGTTGCAGTTCCACAAGCTCAAGCAGCGGTAAGTAACGGATACGTACTATCCGATTCTTTATCTGCAGGTGCTCGTGGTGTAACAGTATTGGCAGATACAACTAAGGCAGAGGCTGGAGTTAATGCAGTTGTTGCACTAACCACAAGCGATACCTTAGCTTCTACAGCAGATGACAATGTCTCATTAGAGATTTCTGGACCTGCAACATTTACTGATTACACAGCAGCGGGGTCAAACCCTACTGGTGCAACACTTACTAGTTTAGGAAAACTGTTTACATTTACAGCAACAACCTCATCAGCGGTCACATTGCCAACAAATGTAAAATTAACTATTAATGGTGAGGGCACAGTAACTGTAACACAAAAGAAGAAGGTTGGATCAACTACTTCTACAATTGATATCAAGACAATTTATGCCACAACTAGCGCAAAGACAAATACATTGTCTGTAGCGAACAGTTTTGGACGTGTCCAAGATACTTCAACACAAGGCACACTTGCTTCTAGCGTAGATGTTGCTGGATCAACAACAGTTGTTAATGGTGGAACAGGCTACGTAAACGTTCTTGCAAAAGACGCCTACGATGCAACACTTTCAACAAATGGTGTAATCCAAGCAATTGCTACTGGCGGAGCAGTTGTAGCGTGGGATGCAGCACCAACAACACAAGTAAATGCAGCAGCAAAAACTGGTGTTGGCGGAGTTCTTTATGTAACTCAAGGTACTGCTAATGCTGGAAAGCCAGTATCAACAACCATTACAATCACATTTAATGGAACACTACTTACAACAAAATCAATTAACTTTACTGGACAAGCTGCGTCTATCGTAGTTTCTGGTGAAGATATTGCACAGGCTGGCGGAGCACGTACAGGAACCTATGACTTTGTAGTCAAAGATTCTGCTGGTAATCAATTAGCTGGAATTACTCCAACTGCTGATACCACAAAGTATAGCGCACAAGTAACTGCAGTTTCTGTTGGCGGAGCATCATCTGCTACAGCAGTACAAACTGGTGGTTGGACATGCGCTGCTACATCAGGATCAACAAAGGTACGTATTCAGCACACACTTTCAGACCTTTCAGTAATCTACTCAAATGAGTTTGATGCACGTTGCGGTCAAGGTGTAAATAAGTACACAGCAACAATGGATAAGGCTTCTTATCTTCCAGGAGAGATTGCAACATTAACCGTAAGTGCAACTGATATTTCAGGAGCAAAGGTACACGATGCAGCGACACTTGGAACAGGAGTAGCAATTTCTGCTGGTGGCTTAACGCTAATCGGAACTGCTGCCTCAACAGATACATTTACAAACGGTGCCAAGACATACAAGTTTACCGTTGGTAATAACACTGGTTCATACAATGCGGTAGTTGATCTACCTGCTTATGTATCAACAGATTCTGCTAAGGTAGTATCATACAAGGTTGCACCAAGCTCAGCAGAGGTATCCAATGCTGAAGTTCTAAAGGCAATCGTTGCTCTTATTGCTCAAATCAATAAGCAAATTGCAGCATTACAGAAACTACTTCTTAAGAAGTAACTTCTGACACCTGGGGTATGTGTATAAAATGCCCCACCTAGGTCTTATAGTTCAGTAGGTTAGAACACCATTATATTGGAAGACACCAGTTCAAGTCTGGTTAAGATCGCTGGGGCGGATCAAAATTCCACCACCACACCTTTTTGGTCTGCCCCTCCTATTGACATAGTACAAATTAATAGTATACAATTATTATATAACTACTAGAGAATGGATAGAGATGCAAACATTTCTAACATCTACAAATTCATACGAATGCGCTAAGTCGCTTGACTCTAAAAGATTAAATAAACAAATATTAGAGTGCTATCAAATACTAAATATCCTATCAAATAATTCGCCTTCTGGAGCATGGAGAAATCATCCAGCAGTTTTAATGTGGAAAGGCTATGAGCATGGCCTATGGAAATATGTTCAGTCAATGATACATGAAGCTAAGGGTCGTGGCATCAAAACAGATAAGAACGAAGATAATTTAAATTCTTTATATAATAGATTTAGTAGTGATTGGGGAAAGCACCCACAAAATTGGTGGATGAATCAAGATACAGTTATGCGTATCATCACCACACATAAAGCTAATCTATTTAAAAAAGATCCTATGTATTATATTAAATATCAACACGCTACTACTAGCCCATACAATACTCCGTGCTGTGACAAATGCCAGTATTTTTGGGTAACACATTGGGAGAGAAATAATGCAGGAAGTTAAATTAACAACGCTTGAGGCAGAGCAACTGCAGAATTTTATTACAGATCATAGAAATTCATGTTATAATTTTTTATACGAAGATGATATAAAGGATAACTGGGAGCCCTACGATCTGTACGATGGTTGTGAAACTTGTGAGACAAGGGAGCAACTTATGGCTACATTTGATTGGCTTAAAAAAAATAAGTTGGTCGACGTATACGTTGAATAAATGTATATGTCTCTGTAGCTCAGTAGGATAGAGCAACTGCCTTCTAAGCAGTAGGTCGCAGGTTCGATTCCTGCCAGGGACGCTTAGCCTCTGTAGCTCAGTGGCAGAGCAACCGCCTTGTAAGCGGTAGGTCGGGGGTTCAAATCCCTCCAGGGGCTCTAGAAAAGGAGAAGTATGGAAGACAGCAGTAGGGAAGAGGAAGACGCCTTATTTACCTATTTAATGGATGTTGGTGCAATAAACATAGATGGGGTATCTAAAGATGGCGAACTATTGTATAAAATAGACCCAGATAAAATGAAAGAATACTGCCCAGAACTCCTAGAGGTTTTTAACGAAGACCTTGAAGAATCATTAATGGATTTGTTTAATAAAGGCTTGGTTGACGTTCAGTATAATGAGAATTTAGAGGCTATATTTAGTGTTAGTAATGAGGGTATAAATGAGATTGAAAAATATGGCTTTTATCATATGGACGATCCCAAAGATTGATGGTATAATTATATGATAGAGTGTACAAGCTGTGGCACAAAAGAACTGCTTATTGTTTTTTCAAAGACAAAAAGTGGTGAGCAAATTTACTTGTGTCCCATGCATGTTCCATTACAAGTATTAGAGGATGGTGAAGAAGTATGGCTGAAGGATATAAACCAACAGATGGTATGAAGTCTGCTGCTCGTCGTGCCCTTCAATGGAAAAAAGAAGGAAGACGTGGTGGAACTAGAATTGGTTTAACTCGTGCAAACCAAATAGTAAATAATGAATCTCTAAGCGAAAGTACTGTAATGCGTATGTACTCTTTTTTTAGTAGACACGAGGTAGATAAAAAAGCCACTGGATTTAGTTCTGGTGAAGAAGGTTTCCCTAGCCCAGGCCGTGTTGCTTGGGATCTTTGGGGAGGAGACGCAGGTTATTCTTGGTCTCGTCAAAAGGCACAATCAATCAAGAATAAAAGAGAAATGAGAAAAATGAGTTCAATTTGGGACGGAGCATTCCTTGGACAATTGGGTAGAGAAAACTCTGCTCAGGCCGTGGAAGTAGAAGAAATTGATGCTCCACTAGAACCAGACACAGAGCCAGCGGTTGGAAATAATGTACCCGTAGTAGAGGAACAAGTTCCAGCACAAACACAACCAGTCGCACAAATTACAGAAAATGTAGAAGTAAAAGAAACTGTTGAAGTTCCTGCCGTAGCAGAAGTTGCCCCAGTTGAAGTTGCTCCAGTTGTTGCTGAACCAGTTGTTGCTGAGCCAACAGTTGCTACTCCAGTATCGGAAGAGCCAAAAGCTGAAGTACAAAACGATGCTCCAGTTGAAGCAGTTCAAACAGAAGCACAAGTTGTAACAGAAGCTCCAAAAGTAAATCAACCTACGGAGTAGGTAATGAAATTATGGGCTACTGGATCCCAAGACTGGGATGATTCATTAACTATTGCTAGAGTTATTACATTAATGATTCAAGAAATGGATAAAGAAGATAAAAATATTACCTTTATGCACCTAGACAGACTGGGCGCAGAACAAATAGTAGGCTCTTATGTTGCAAAAACTAAGAACTTTCTTACTGGAAAAGGTTTTAAAGTATCTGAATTCATACCGTCTAAGTCTATAGATTTTGATCAAAGACTAGATAAAGTTTTGGACCAGTCCCCAGATTTCATGGTTTTGTTTAATCGTGGTAAAGACTTTAGGGCTGGCAAAATAAGAGAGTTTGCCCAAAAAAATAATATAAGGGTTATAGAGCATAAAACCGCTTGACATATACCCTATAAATTTGATACTATATATATAATGATTAAATCTATTAAGCAAATTGCTGTATCTGTAAAGGAGATTGAAAAGCTTCTTAGAGTGCTTGTAAAATACATTGCACTACAGGAGCAGCAAAGAATGTCTAGGCTAGAAAAATCTTCTAGCTTTAATAAGTTATCTAAGGAAAAAAAATGACAGCATTAAAGTTCAACATGTTGGATTTAAATCAAGCAGAATCTTTTGTAAAAAATACACCGAATGTATGGTGGGAAAACTACGACATTATAATTTGGCAACCAACAAGTTCTGGTTGGTCAAAAACTAATGGGAGATTTCACAATGACCAGTGGGGTACTGCTAAAAGAGTTGTTGTAAACAACAACGGGCTATGGAAAGTACCTACAAGTGTCAGATCTTCTAGATAAACTAGGACTAGATAAAGATAGATTTAGGTGGCAAGACCTGGCTGCTTGTAATGGGCTGCCAACAGATTATTTTTTTGATAAGTACGAAGAAGATGCGATACACGCTGCAACAATAGATGCTATGTGTTTATCGTGTCCAGTGTTAAAGAATTGCCATAAAACTGGCATTGATAATGCTGAAGTTGGTGTCTGGGGCGGGATATACTTATCTAATGGTAAGGTAGATAGATCCAGAAATATGCATAAGTCACAGGAAGACTGGAGACTTATACTAGAAGCTCTTGGTGTATATGACACTATACAGTGATGATATAGCCAAAGCTATAAGGCAGATAAAATTGCCTTATCCGAATTTAAAGGTTTCGGTTGTAGAATATCCTGGCATGTTGAGTGTTAGAATCTATGAATCGAATTTGTCAGACTTTAGCTCCGCACAACATATTACGATCATGGAGTATTTGAACATGGTTAAAAAACTTGTTGAGACTTTTGGAGTTAAGTGTGATCTAGAGGTTGCGGAGGGCATATGAGTAACGGGGATAAAATATATATCCATTCAGAAAGTGTGTACGGTGAAATTGTTTCATATGGTGCACATGTATCTAGGGTAAAATATTTTAAAGACAAGACAATGTTTGAAACCTATATTGAAAATGATGATTTCGACATAGTAGAAGAAATTCATTATCCAGACTTTTGGGAAGAGGAGAACTAAATGCTTTGCTATTCATGTGGTAAGCAAAAACATAGGCTAACACCAATCAAATCATCGTTATTTGATATCAATTTAATAATGTGTGATGCTTGTATTGAGGGTAAATATGAGCCAAGATGGGCAATCATTCTAGGCGGTAGACAGTACGGCCCAGATAAGGTTAGAGATTATATAGTAAAAAGAAGATATCACGGAAAAGATATTACAGCTAACGAAATTATTATTTAGATAGGTTGGTATTTATTTTGTGGATTTCTTTACGCAGCTTGACGTTTTCTGCCAAGAGCTTGATGTTTTGTTCCTTAACATCTGCTATTTCTTTTTGGAGGTTTATGTTCTCTTCAATTAAATTATCAATTTCAAGCTTAAGTAGGTCGTTTGTTTCTTTTATTTCATTCATTGATAATTTTAATTCATCCATTACCTTTAAAAGCATTTCTACCGATGTTTCGGCTGCTGATACTATAGATCCAGTAACCTCAGCATGTTGCTTAGGCTTACCTAGAAAAAATGCAATAACGGATCCCACTATTCCAAGTAGGGCTACAACAACGGTATCGTTCAAAAGTATTATCTCCAATAAATTAAGTATACATTATTATACCAAACATATTGACCAAACTACAAAAATGATGTATTATAAATATATAGTCAGGGCGGGAGTCTAGCATGAACAATGAAGATCTAAGCGTAATATCTGCACATGTGGCAAAAAAGTTATTTGATAAGCTGTTTGAAGGCAAAGATTTAGATATGAACGAGATTGATAAAAAGATGGGCTACTGCGCCCTTGTTACAGATTTTGTTTTGAGCACCTTTAAAGATGAGGTAGAAAAGGCAATTGGAGAGTCTAATGCATCTGTATGAAGTAAAAGATAGAGTTAATATATCTAATAAGTCATTGATACACTTTACAGCCGATTGGTGCCAGCCATGCAAGAAAATGCTGCCAACAATTGACATATTAATATCTGAAAATCCAGATATTGATTATATTAAAATAGATATAGATGCTGAGCCAGAAATAGCTAAAGAATATAATGTTTCATCTGTACCAACATTTATTGCTACTAGCAATATGCATGTGATAAGAAAATCTGGTGCGATGCCACTTCCAGAATTAAGAAAAATGTTTGATCCACCATCATGGGCTGTCGTAGAGGAATTTCAATATAATTCTGACGGGAAAATAAGAATTGAAACAGATGCCATGGGAAGAGAAAAATTTTGGGAAGATATAGGCAGACCCAATGATTGAGAAAGTCCTTATATTTTATTTGATTATAACTGTATGGTGGTATTCCTATAGGTTAATTAAGGCTAAGCAGATCATTACTAAATTAAGTAAAGATAAAGATGCCTATTATGAGGCCTGGAAAAACAACTCTAATATAATTATACGGGAGAAAAAATGAAAAAGAAGATAATAGGTTGGGGATCTTTAATTAGTCTATTAGGCATTATATACCTATGGACAATTTTAAAAGGAGTTGCTATACTAGATAGTATAGAAGATATGTTCGACCACGACGACGACGAGTCGGAAGAATGGGAAGAGTTATAAATGGAATATCCTAATTGGTTTGCTAATGTCCAGGACAGCTTTGAGAGAAACTTATCACGTTTTTCTGGTCAAGATAACATTAACTTTTTACAAATAGGTGCCTACACTGGCGATGCCTCCTTGTGGATGTTAGAAAAAATACTTACTGGAAGTAACTCAAGCCTATATGACCTAGATACTTGGGCTGGATCAGATGAAGAAATACATAAAACCTTTAACTGGGCAGAAGTAGAAAATACATACATGTCAAAGGTAGAAAAGTTTAATAATGTAACTAAGCTTCGTGGTGACTCAAAAGCTATCCTGCCTTCTATGTTAGATGAGAAAAGAAACTTTTTTGATTTCGTATATGTGGATGGAAGTCATAAACTAATGGATGTTTATGATGATGCCAGATACTCCTGGCAACTACTAAAAGTAGGTGGACTGATGTCCTTTGACGACTATGGCTGGAATGGAATGAATGTAGAAGTTCAAATGGGTGCAGACAGATTC
>Ga0315906_10001405_pt1 | contig 35930 bp, 24 predicted proteins | sample LakEriMetagenome_4_FD_203526 | JGI IMG/M metagenome (GOLD analysis project Ga0315906, IMG submission 203526) | Freshwater fungal communities from buoy surface, Lake Erie, Ohio, United States - Buoy 2 MA122 | ecosystem: Environmental > Aquatic > Freshwater > Lake > Lake biofilm | place: USA... | reverse complement strand
TACCCGGCTTTCGTATTCCGACTTAAACTTTATATACCTCTCATACTCCGCCTTCTCTCCTGCCGAGATAGAAGATGGATCTTTGCCATTGAAACGCTTGAAGAGATCCTTGTAAATACGGGTGAACTCAAGGTTATCTTCCTTGACATCGCCTCCCGGACCACTAATAAAACTCCAGCCGTGAATGTCGTCTACGTATCCATTCTTGTCGTCGTCCAATCCGTTACCCTCAATTTCATCGTCGTTTACCCAGATATTCTCTTTAAGATCTTCGTGTTCGACGTCTACACCGCTGTCGATAACGGCCACAACAACGGTTGTAGACGATTTTCCGGCGAGAAGATTCTCATAAGCCATTTCAACACCTATACCCGGGAGACGATCTTTGGAAATATCCAAGAGATGCCAGTTTTGGAGGGGCTTTTCAGGTATAAGATCGCCTTGCGCAACAGTCAGGAAGGTCGAAATAAAAACACTGACTAGAAGAAAAAATGATTTAAGCATATGTCTGCGGTTAGGAAGAATTTGTTGCACAAAGATAGGCATACTGGGTTTGCTTAAAGCGAAAGATTGGCTGGAAATTGATCCTGGTAAAGGCAGCGCTTTCAGCATCTGCCTGAAGAGAGCAACGTTCGACTGCTGCGTGCGGGTTCATCCAACACCCAAGCGACGACAAATGGAATAAAAATTAGACCAAACAGCCATAAGCGGGGTGAGCAATTTCCCTAAATTCGCCCTCAACAAAACCAATCAAGGTGAATATCGATTTACAGATTGCCCAGGCCTGTGCGATGAAACCCATCCGCGAAGTAGCCACTAGACTCGGAATATCCGAAGACCTATTGGAACCATACGGCCACTTCAAGGCCAAGCTTCCATTAACACTGATAAATGAATCGCGCGCTGCCGCATCCAACCTTGTTCTTGTGAGTGCGATAACGCCAACTCCCGCCGGTGAGGGTAAAACCACTACTTCAATAGGACTTAACGAAGGACTCAACAAGTTAGGGAAAAAAGCTGTAGTTGTGTTGCGGGAGCCTTCGCTTGGACCGGTATTCGGGATCAAAGGTGGAGCAGCCGGAGGAGGGTATAGTCAGGTTGTACCCATGGAAGACATCAACCTGCATTTTACCGGGGATTTTGCCGCTGTAGAGAAAGCCAACAATCTACTTTCAGCACTGATTGATAACAACTTACAAAACAAAAACGGCAATCTCGGCATCGACCCTCGCACCATTATGTGGAAGCGGGTTATGGACATGAACGATCGTTCACTGCGCCAGATTGTTATAGGGCTGGGGGGCACGGGCAATGGAATACCACGGGAAGATGGCTTTAATATAACCCCGGCCTCTGAAGTGATGGCGATTCTGTGCATGTCCACTTCGCTGGAAGACCTAAAAAATCGACTTGGCAATATTTTTATTGGATTTACTTTCGACAAGAAGCCTATCTACGCGAGGGATCTTAAGGCGGAAGGTGCTATGGCGCTATTACTAAAGGACGCTATAAAGCCGAATCTGGTACAAACGCTCGAAGGCAATCCAGCTATAATCCATGGCGGTCCCTTTGCGAATATCGCTCAGGGCACCAATACCATCATCGCTACCAAAACAGGACTTTCGCTGGCAGACTATGTGGTAACAGAAGCCGGATTCGGTGCAGATCTGGGCGCCGAGAAATTTCTGGACATCAAATGTGTGGCTGCCGGACTGAAACCTAAGGCCATTGTTCTTGTAGCCACAATTCGCGCTCTTCGCCATCATGGAGGCGCAAAAAAAGAGGAGTATAACACAGCTAATATTGACCGCGTTAAGGCGGGATTTGCGAACTTGGAAAAACATATTGAGAATTCCCGAAAATTCGGTTTGAATCCGGTAGTAGCCATCAATCACTTTCCAACAGACAGTCAGGAAGAAATTGATTGGGTAATTAGCGCCTGTAAAGCAATGGATGTCGAGGCCATTCTAAGCCAAGGATGGGCGAAAGGAGGAGAAGGAATGACCGAACTTGCCAAGGCCGTAATTGCTTCCATTGAGAAGGGAACAAACCACTACAGGCCATTATATTCCTGGAGCGATGGTATAAAAGAAAAAATTGGCAAAATCGCAGCAGAAATCTATGGAGCGGATGGCGTGGACTACGACCCTAAAGCGGAAACCGATTTAAAGCGCATCGAACGCCTGGGACTAAGTGGGCTGCCAGTATGTATGGCTAAAACACAAAAATCTTTCAGCGACGACGAAACTAAAACCGGAAGACCCGCAGGCTTCCGGGTAACTGTAAGGGAATTTGAACTTGCCGCCGGGGCAGGATTCGTAATTCCCATTCTCGGAAAAATGATGCGAATGCCAGGCTTGCCTGAAGTGCCAGCATCGGAAGGCATGGATATAGATGCAGACGGCAAAATTACAGGACTATCCTAAGTATGTGGAATAAACTCGAGCCTTATGAGGGCATTCGGGTTGAACCCGGAAGCACAGATCAGGTAAACGATTTCCTGGTTCCTGAAGTCCGGTTGGTAATAAAAGTAAACGGCGAGATATTCACTGCTACGATGTGCAGTCTAGGCAATGAGGAAGACCTTGCCCGAGGATTGCTGTATTCGGAGGATGTTTATCGCCACCGCAATATAGAACCGGAAATTATCATTGAAAGCCGGGATACATCGAAAGGGTTGATAATCCTGGATTTTCGTTTTCCAACTACCCTGGCAGGAAAGGGATATAGCACTTCGCGAAACCTGCTCTCCGTTTCGTCTTGCGGAATATGCGGACAAAAGGAACTAACCGATCCAGGCACCGGCTCCCTTTCTCGGGATTTCATCGTTGATATTTCGCAGATAAATCCGCTCTTCGAACACATGCGTTTACAGCAGGAATTATTTGCGAAAACCGGAGGAAGCCATGCCGCAGCCATGTTCGATCGCAATGGTGAACTACTGGCTATACGTGAAGACATAGGCAGGCACAATGCGGTAGACAAGTGCATCGGCTCCCTATTGCGTAGAGGAGACTTAAACAAAGTAAAATTTTTGGTGGTTTCTTCCAGGGTGTCATATGAAATTGTTGCAAAATGCTTTATTGCTGGCATTCCGGTTCTCGCTGCTGTCTCGGCACCCTCGAGTCTTGCCGTAGATTTTTGCAAAGAATTCGGAATTACCCTATTGGGATTTTGCCGTAACGGCAGGTTCACGCTATACAGCCATCCGGAACGGTTGAACTTAGGTTAATTGACTTTCCGTTATTCAATCTGATTTTAGCGATTCCGGGTTCGCCCGAGTCTAATTGGGATAATAGTAAAAGGCATCGAAGCACATCTTTTGCAGTTGACTCCCTTGAAGGATTCTTTCTAACCCAAAATATATCCGGTAAGCAAGGCCAAACATCAGGCTGTGGAAATATGGGATAAATAATTTGAAGTCTTGGGAGCGGAAGAATGCAAAATACTCACTAACTTTAAGGGTAAGGATATGGAATTCAAAGTAATGCACAGCAACATGCAGGTAGATGTATTTGCCTATACCGTGGAGTTCCTTTCGGTGAATCCGGGAGTGGAAGTTCATATTGGTTGCGATTCCCAGAATTACCAGAACCATACCGTTTATGTAACTGCGTTAGTTTTTCGTTTTCCCGGCCAGGGCGGCCATGTATTGTACCGCAAAGAAAAGGTTAAGCGCATTTCTGATTTGTGGACCAAATTATGGGGTGAATTGGAGCGATCTATCACGCTAGCCGAAAACCTTGATAAGAATTGTGGCCTGCGGGTAAGTAAAATAGACTTAGACTATAATTCTGACCCCTCCTACCCTTCTAACCGATTGCTCTCTGCAGCAACCGGATATATTCAATCACTGGGCTACGAAGCGCAGGCCAAGCCATCGATGCTCATCGCTGCCTGGGCTGCCAATGTATTATGTCACTAAAAAATGCCTGCCATAACTATTTACGACATACGAAGTAACTGATTTACCCTAATATGATATGCGCGTTTCGAATTTGCAGGGATTCGTGCTGTTTCGGGTTCATCCGAAAATAATTTCGAAAGTTTAGCAAATGAAAGGCTTGTCTATATTAAAATACTTCCCCGACTCAAACTAACAGGTCTTCGAATATATTGAAAACCGGCACTTGGTGTTCGAAAATATTCGTGAAAAAGACATCATGCTTTTAACGGGATAATCCATCCGCGATTCTCTTGCCATTGATGTCGGAAAAGAGATAAATCGGCTGAAAAAGAGGGAATTTACTACATTTGATCAAAGTATAAATATGAAGCAACAGTTGTCTATTTTGATTCTTGCGGCTATCTTACTTACCATAGGAGCAAAGAACGTGGAAGCGCAAATGGTGGGGATGCCTATCCCAGGTTCCGATCAACCAGAGATGCATCTCGACAAGGTGGAAAGTCAGGGATGGATTGAACTATCAAATGAACGCAAGTTATTTTCTTCGCAATATATGGCGTCCGATGGTAAACGGATTTCTTTTTCCAGTTCCCAGCTTGTAAATTATCCGGACGACAAGGGCAATTTACGTCCGGTAGATATTCGCCCGAAATACAATGGTTCCGGATGGGGTGCTTTGCAGCAGCCAGAGCCCTTGGAAGTGCTTGCTGATGCTTCGTTTCGCTTCACTAGCCGCGAAAAGGAGAGCATGCTATTTTCCGCGGCCCTTCGCGTTGATGGCGAGACGGCAAATTCAAGTATTTCCGGCGTTCAAGACCGACAGCATATTTGGTTTTATGATATTGCCGATGGCATAGACAAGCAGATGGAATTCCGCATGGGAGCTATGAAATACAACTACATTATACGAAATACCCCGCCCGAAGGCGATTCGCATTGGGTAATAGAGGAAATGGTTGAGCTGGGGAATGGCGTTCAATTGGTTCATCATCCTGAAGCCGGATCACCGCTGGAGCCGGAATATACCGTTGAACGAGGAAATGAGATACTGGCAGGCATACATCCGATTGTAGTTGTGGACCAGGCGGGCGAGGTATTACGTGGCAAATATGAATGGACAAATCTCGGAAATGGACGGTATATCCAGCGAATGAAGATTGATCGCGACTGGCTTCGGGATCCCGCCAGACAATACCCCGTCGTAGTGGATCCGCTGATAACAGGGAATACGGCAATGTTCCCCATGATGTATATACCCTCGTGTTTCTTTCCAACCTACAGTGCAGACAGTATGCTAGTGGAAATTCCGGGTGGAATAACTGTTACCGCGCTGAATGTGATGAGTAATTACTATGCGAATCCCTTCACCACTACAGTAATGGCCGATGGACGAATGTTTTTCGGATCGGAATGCGATGATACCAATACCTTCCAGGTTCAAGGCGAAGAAGGGCAGTTAGGGGGAACAGCATATCTTGAAAATTATAACATGAATAACCCCATCCTTTGTTGTAAACCACAGCAATGTGCCCCATTTAGCATTTATTTTAGCAAGCATCTGAGTCGGACCACCAACGGAAACCTCTGCGATACTTTTTATTTATACTACGATCCATTTTCTCTCTGGCCTTTTAGTGCGTATGCTGAAGGCTATACCCCTGAATTGTATGGACTTGAAATGAACTTTTCGCCAAATACGGTTTGCTCCGACGATTGCGATGTAGATGCCCGTATTTTCGTTCGTTATGGCGTACCTCCTTTCGAATTTACCCACCCCTGGTCGCAAGACGCAATTAGCTGGGGCAACCCGCTAGGTTGTTCTGTAGGCAGCGCCAATCGCGAGCTTGTTCTCGACTTACCTAATTGTCCATATTACTGTGAGGATGGAACGATATTGCAGGTTCCTCCGCCCGTAGTTACAGACCAGTGTGGAATTGTCGCCATTTATTCTCAAGAATTCTATGAACTACCTATTGAACCTACCCCAATTGCCTATGCCAGTACGGACGTAATCAATCTGTGTTCAGGCGAATCGTTTGATTTTTCCTGGGAGGCCTGCCTGCCCGGAAGTCTCATTTCGTGGAGCGAAGGCGGCAACACCGGCAGCGGGGAAAATGTAAATGGCAGCTATTCCAATGATGGTACCACCCCTGAGGCATATACCTTCTATTCCAGCGCTACACTTGGCGATTGCACCGGTCTACCTGACAGCGTTCAGGTAAATGTATATCCCATAGCCAATATCGATTTCAGCGCCACACCTTCCCCGGCTGTGGCAGGAAATACGGTTAGTTTCGAAGACCTGAGTAACTTCAACGGAAATAATTCCACCGGGTTCTTTTGGACCTTTGGCGATGATTTCGTTTCAGACGATGCCAATCCTACCCACATATATGATGAACCCGGCATTTATGAAGTTTGCCTAATGGCAGAAACCCAGTTTGGTTGTAGCGAACTATTCTGCAAGGAGATTACCATTGTTCCAGCAGAATTGGTTTTGCCGAATATTTTAAGCGCTAATGGCGACAACGTAAACGACAGTCTCGCCATTCAGTATCTGGATCAATTTGAATCAAACCGTATTGAAGTTTTTAACCGCTGGGGAAATCCGGTTTTTGTAAAAGACAATTACCAAGGCGACTGGAAAGCCGAAGGCTTAAGTGAAGGTGTTTACTACTACACCGTAGTTGTAAATGGCCGCGAGCCGTATAAGCAGGTGCTGCAGATAGTGAGGTAAACCGGCTAAAATCGAAGCTTGCGCCATTTCACTTTTAGAATAATGGTTGCTGTCGCATTTTGGAGAAGCGTGTTTTTTTGTTTTGCGCTCAGTCGTAAATAATGCAGGACTCAGCACGGAGCAGTTGTGGCCTTTTTCGCACACAACCAACTACTTACACGCAACCATTATTCAAAGTCAATCGTCTTTGGGTAAAGTATTTTGCATTACCTTTCCATTGTCTTAACCGACTATCATATGAGGGCTTTTTCGTTTGCTTCCTTTGCGGCGCTATTGCTGGTTCTTTCTTTTTCCGTTCGCGGTCAGGATGTATTGCTGCTGAACGAGGACTTTGAAACCGGAGGGGCAAGTTTCGCCCTAAATACTGGTAGCGTGGGATCCAATTCTGGAGACAACCAGTGGATAGTTAACGCAAGTTATACCGGAGCACCTACGTATCCCAATACCACACCACAGGACCAAACTAACGGAGGAACAATTAGTTTCGCTCCGTATTCGAATTATCTCCATATACACGATGCGTCTTCCGGGATAACAAACAATAATTACGATGCTACCGCGGCATCAGATCGTTTTGCCGAGATGTCGGCCGGCTTGTGCACCTACGGGATGGAAGACGTACATTTCTCATTTTTTTATCTTTCTCAGGGCTCTGCTACTGCCTATGGTAAAGTTTATTATAGCGCAGACGGAGGACCATGGACACAAATAGGAGCTCCACTTTACAACAATCAGATCAACTGGCAATATGTGGATCTCAGCGACCCCGCATTTGCCAATGTAGGAAGTCTTAGGTTTGGCTTTCGCTGGGAAAACAATGCCGGCTCCCCTCCATTTACGCAATCGTTTTCTATTGACGACGTTATCGTAGTAGGCACCTATTCCGAAGTGGATCCGGTTACCATCAATATAACTGGAATAGGGCCTAATCCGGTTTGCCAGGGTTCATTCCTAACCATCGACTGGGCCTTATCAGATACCTTATGCGATGGGAACTACCAGATAGAGTTATCGAATATACTGGGGAATTTTCCAAGCCCCTTTAATTCATGGGTAATGCCCATAAACTACCCGCAAACTTCTGGTTCCGTTACCATACAGATTCCAAATAATGCTGCCGTTGGAGATTGCTACCGCATCCGAATTAATCGCTTAAGCCCTTCACCCGTAATACAAGGCATTGCTTCTTTCTGTTTTGAAATTATGGAGTGTCCGAATGTTATTACTACCCTGCAACCGGTAGTTACACTGGACACCAATGCCGTATGTATAGGCAGTGCGATTGACATCCCATTTACCTCCACCGGAGTATACAACAATAGCAATTCCTATATCGCTCAGCTTTCTGAACCTGACGGAACTTTTTCAGCGAATCCGCCCATCGTAGGCTCAAATTTCGACAATGGCACCTACGACCCTATGTTAGGCCAATTGCCGGGAAGTGTTGGCGGCTTAGTCCCTACGGTTGAACCCGGATGCAATTACTACATCAGGATTGTTTCCACCAGTCCACAAGCCATTGGATCGCCCTGGGGTCCATTTTGCATTCAGGAATGCGACATTACCACCAATAATTTTCAAGACCTGCAATTTTGCGTTAATGACTGCAATGTAGATCCAGACGGAGAAAATGAGACCATAGATATTGAAGTAAACACCTACGATAATATCGCCCAGTATTTGCCTGGAAATGTGTTTACCACTCAAATGTTAAGCTCTATGGATTTCTCTCAGATAGGAAGCAATGGAATTCTCGGCGAAACGGCTGCGACAGAGAGCACCACGCTCGACGTCCATATTCCATGCAAAGATTCCCTTCCAATCTATGGCATTCCGCTGGGGATGAACTATATGCGCATTGTCGCTACAAATTCGAGCGAGCCTGAAAATTCGCTTGGTAGTCTTATTCGGGTAACCATAGGCGCCTATCGCAACGAACCTCAGGTAATCTCGTCCTACGAGTATCCCCTCTTTCTCCCCAAGGATACGTTTTGCGTTGGAGAAACGGTTTATCTGAGCTTCCAGCCCTACAATTACTTCGACAACTCGACCTTTATGTGGCAGTGTAATGCCATTAATGGCGGACAACCCTTTGAGTCGCCAAACGGTGCTAATTCCAATGGACTTTTTGTACTCCTCGGAGGGCCAGGAGTATTGACATTCTCTATTCAGGAAACTAATAATGGCTGCGTTAGCCCCTGGACCCCGCCATATACAATTGTGGTATTAGGCAATCCTGCGGCAAATATTACCGGCCCCACTACCGTTTGCCAGGGAGACACTAATCTTTACCAGGTACCATTCTCTCCAAACACCTATTATGGATGGACGACCAATGCCGATCTGGGTGAAATCGCTTACCAGGATACTTCCAATAATGTTATGAATATTTCTTTCGCAGAAACGGGCATCTACACATTAAGTATTAATGTGTTGAATATGTGCGGATCGGCTTCAGACACCCATAACGTTAACGTAATTGCCGGTCCTACTGCGGATGCCGGAGAAGATGATTTGATTTGTATCGGACAAGAGGCGACACTTCAAGCAAGCACCTCTCCGGGGCTAACCTATAGCTGGTCTGATGGCAATACAAGTGTAGGCAATGGAAGTAATGTAACCGTGAGCCCGGAAGAAACTACCGATTATTTCTTAACGGTGACGAATAATATAGGGTGTCAAAGAATGGATACGATTCAGGTAGAGGTACAATACCCCGACCCACCGGAAGTACTTATCGACAGCCTTTGTCCCGGTGGCCTTAGCAGCATCGTTCTCAGCTCTCCGGAACCGGGTTCGTATGAGTGGAGCAATGGCAGTACGGGGTCATCCATTGCGGTAAGCGATACCGGATTGTATAACCTGAGCGTTACTGTGGGAGGATTGCTTTGTCCGCGTCTTTACGATTTTGATATACTGCCCATTGAGCCTGAGCCGGCCCAGCATCTTACCGATAGTCTTTGTCCGGGAGGTAATAATGAGATCCAGTTGGTTTCTCCGATTCAGGGAACCTATATATGGAGCACCGGAAGCAACAATCCTGTAATTACCGTAAGCAATCCCGGAGATTTCGCATTGAGTGTTTACCAGCAGGGTGCAGTATGTCCCGATTTGTTTGAATTCCATGTAGAACCCTTAATCCCTCCTGCACCTGTTCTATTAATCGACAGCGTGTGTCCTAGGGGCTTCTATCCAATTGTATTAGAAGCGGATGCAACGGGAGATTACGAATGGAGCACAGGCGAAGTAGCTCCTTCAATTACGGTAAACGACACAGGTATTTACGTCCTAACCATTTACATTCCGGATGAACCCTGTCCTCGCACATTGGAATGGACCGTTCATCCTGATACCTGCCTGTCGCCTCCAGTGTTGTTTTGTTATGTTCCTAATGCGATAACTATCAATGGCGATGGTTTAAACGATGTTTTTGGTCCAGAATTTTCGGATATCAGTTTAGTGGATGAATATTATCTGCAGATTTTCAATCGCTGGGGAGAAAAGGTATTTGAATCAAACGATCCGAAAGCAAAGTGGATTGCCAACAACAGCGGCAGCGATTACTATGTAAAGGACGAGGTCTATGTGTATATGTTGGAGTACAGGCAATTATACAATGTAGAACGGCAGAAAGTTAATGGCCATGTGGTGGTTCTAAGGTAATTCCGGCGTCTATATCGAACTATCTTCGTTGGGAACCCCTCGAAAGGTAGATTTACCCTCATTCGTAGCCATGGAAATAAGATGCATACGGCCTGGCAGTTGGGCAATTATTTCGCTTATATTTAAGCCCTTAACTCTTATATATATTCAATGGCTGCACGTTTGTCTCCCTTAGTTTATCGGAGTATTGGAATTGTACTATTCCTTTTAGCACTTTCCCCTTTTCAAAGATTGTATTCCCAAGGCGATGTGGTTCTCGTTTGCGAGGGCTATATCGGAGATACGGTTGTTACTTTTACTCGCGAGAATTTCGCTGACCCCTTCAGCGCTGAGGGCGGCGACTACATAAATCCCTCTGTAACACTTACACGGGGCAGCATGAAGGCGCTCTGCAATATCACTGGCGGAGATAATCCAGGCCAAGACTGCTGTGGACCTCCCACCGGAACAGAATGGAAATGGGGAGATTTCAATTCTCCCAACAGCTTCACTACATGGAGAAATGCCGTGATACAAAGCGGCACAGGACCGCGCAATGCCTTGAATTCGGGCAATGCCCTAATGACTATGTACATTCCCGATTTGGAAGTATACTTCGAAATTGAATGGCACTCCTGGTCTTGGTCTAATTCCGGGGGAGGCTTCAGTTATACGCGGCGCCTCCTGATTGAAGAATCCGGCTGCGAATTGCAACCCGCTAATCCTGGATGCACCAATCCTTCGGCAGACAATTATGATCCCGCAGCCAATATCGACGATGGATCCTGTATTATTGGCGGATGTACTGATCCCGAATCCTGCCATTACAATCCCCAAGCCACTTACGATAACGGCACCTGCTTTCCCGAATGTCCGGGGTGTACGAATCCCAATGCGCATAATTTCGATCCTCTTGCCAATATAAACGATGGCTCTTGTACGGTATTAGACTGCCTTTACGACGGTCCAAAAGAGGTAACATTTGTGAAACAAAATTTTATTTCAGCCTATTTTCAGTACGATGAGATATTTCAAGACTTCCGCATTAGCCGTGGCAACCGGATGGCGCCCGTAAACCTCACCGCGGGAGACATTCCCGCGGGTACCTGCTGCGGCCCTCCCACCAACACCTGGTGGAAATGGGGATCGAGCGATATCGACGGCATCTACACCAACTGGAGAGATGCCGTGTTGCAAAGCGGCACAAACATCCGCAATGCCCTTTCCAACCAAATTCTGGGCACCCCTGTAATGTCCCTTTACATACCCGCCTATGAATCGTATTTCGATGTCGAATGGATAAACTGGGCCGGTGGAAATTCCGGAGGAGGCTTTTCATACAAACGCACCTTCCGTCCTGAATTTTCCGAATGCGATGAGATACCCGGAATTCCCGGATGTACCGACCCGGAGGCACAGAATTACGATGCCAATGCCAATTTGGAAGACGAGTCCTGTATTTATCCAGGCTGCACCAATCCCGATGTATGCGATTTTAATCCGCAGGCTAATTTAGACGATGGATCCTGCAGCGATGAATGTCCCGGATGCGTACTGGAAAATGCCATCAATTACAACCCCATCGCCAACGTGGATGACGGAAGTTGCCAAAGCGTTGACTACGGCTGCAGCTACACGGGACCATTGGTACACACCTTCAGCCAGGAAGGCGGAACAGACCCCTTGGATCCGGCAAACCAGGACATCATTTCCGGCATCTACTCTTTGGCGCGTGGCGCCAGCCGCGCCCTATTTAATCCTGCTTTGGAAGGCGCTCCGCTGGGATGTTGCGGCTACAATCCCGTAGGAATGCTCTGGAAATGGGGGCCGTACGAAAGCCTTCAGTCATTCGACACCTTCCGCGATGCCGTTTATCAAAGCGGGTTCAATATGCGCAATGCGCTGAGAAACGGACTGGCCGGATCCAGAATTATGACGCTGTATATTCCCAATGAAAACTGGTATTTCGAAGTGGAATTTCACTCCTGGGAATCCTGGACTCAAGGAGGCGACGGAGGATTTTCCTATACCCGTCGTTTCCTACCGGAAGCATCAGGATGTGAGGTTGTAAGTTCCCTTCCCGGTTGCCCGAATCCTGAAGCTGACAATTATAACCCTTGGGTAAATTATGACGATGGATCCTGCGTTTTTGCGGGATGTATGGATCCTTTCGCACTGAATTTCGATCCTACCGCCACTACCGACAACGGCTCCTGCATACAATCCTGTGCGTACCCAGAAATATATTATACCACCTTTTGTTCTGAGAACGATCCGGAGCACTTCTATGTGGAATTTAGCATTGAAGATCTTGGCAATGCCGCTCCTTACTTAATTAGCGATAATCTGGGCAGCGAATTTCTCTATTTCAATTTCACAGGAAATGTGGTTACCGGTCCATTCGAAAATAACGTCACTGTTCTATTCCAGATACAGTCACTCGAGGCACCTTGCTTTATTACATCTCCTTTGCTAAGTATCGATTGCAGCTCTGTTGGTATCGAATCCGATCTACCCGATGGCAGCCCGGGAATCCTTCTCTATCCGAATCCCAATAATGGTGAGTTCATTCTTGAAAATAAACAAACTGCCTTGTCTGGCGTAATGAGCATACGAGACATTCAAGGAAGAGAAGTATTTAGACAACTTCTACGGCTTGAATTAGGAGAAAAAGCTCCCTTCCGAGTAGCAGACAGCGTAAGTCCGGGAGCTTACCTCGTTACTATAACCACAAACTCCGGAATCCAAACCCTTCGTTTAATTATTCAATAATGTTACCGCACTGAAGGGTTGTACCGAAATCCAATATGCTTTCCCTGATTTCACAAAAAGCCACTATGCGAATACTCATTTTACTTAAGGTTGTTTTGGTAGCTCTGGCACTCTTCACGATGCCGGCGAAGGAAAGCAAGGCACAGGTAGACTATGTTTTGCTTTGCGAGGATTACGAAGGGGAAGTTACCGTTAGCTTTACAAAAGTTAATTATGCCGACCCAAACAGCGAGTCGGCACAGGACATTATTACTCCCGGTGTGGTATTAAGTCGGGGAAGCTACCGGGCACCGGTAAATTTAGCAGAGGGAGATATTCCCGGAGCTGCCTGCTGTGGACCTCCCACCGGAACCCTTTGGAAATGGGGGGATTTTTATAGCCTGAATCCATGGGTTACCTGGCGCGAGGCAGTATTCCAAAGCGGAACCGGCCCGAATGCTGCCCTAAATAGCGGCAATGCCCTTATGACCATGCATATTCCGGGAACTACCCTTTATTTTCATGTGGAATGGCACTCCTGGACACCAGGAAATCAAGGAGGAGGATTCAGCTATACACGCACCATACTTATAGAAGAGTCCGAATGCGATTATGTGATTGCCCAGTATGGTTGCACCAATCCTAATGCCGAAAACTATACTTCAGAGGCAAATGTCGATGATGGTTCCTGCCTGATTGGCGGATGTATGAACCCGGATTTTTGTTCGTTTAACCCTGAAGCCAACTACGATAACGGAAGCTGCACCAACATCTGTCCGGGATGCATGAATCCCGAAGCGTTTAATTATGACCCTTTGGCCACCGTCGACAATGGAGAATGCACCGTGCTGGTTTGCACGTACAACGGGCCGAAAGAAGTAACATTTATAAAAGAGAACTACACTTCTGCCCTCATCCAGTATGATGAGATATTTCCTCAAGTCCGCATTAGCCGTGGCGGCAGAAGAGCTCCGGTAAATATTGCTGCCGGCGACATTCCCGAATTAAGCTGCTGCGGACCTCCAAGCAATACTTTATGGAAATGGGGACCTACGGGTTCACCCGGAAATTACACCAATTGGCGCGATGCCGTATTGTCGAGCGGACATAATATACGCAATGCTTTGGCTAACCAACTTAACGGGCCTCCGGTTATGTCGTTACATATACCCGCTCACGACGCCTATTTCGACATAGAGTGGCTGTGGTGGATTCCCACGAATAATGGCGGAGGTTTTGCCTATAAGCGAACCTTTAGGCCAGAATACTCGCACTGCACTGAAATTGCTGCCATTTCCGGCTGTACTGATCCTAATGCAGCTAATTTTCTGGCGATTGCCAACCTTAACGACGGTAATTGTCTATATCCGGGATGCATGAATCCTGACGTTTGCGATTTTGATCCACAAGCGAACCAGGACGACGGCAGCTGCACCGGAATTTGCAACGGATGCACCATCGAAGGTGCGCTTAATTTCGATCCCAACGCCAATACAGATGATGCCAGTTGCATAAATGTTGCCAACAATTGCAGTTATGATGGCCCCGTTTCCGTGTATTTTGAAAAGCTTCCCATGGCCAATCCGCAAATACAATCGTCGCGGGATCAGATTTCCGAGTGGGTATCTATTACACGCAACAACAACCGTTCCCTCTATAATTACGCCCTGGAGGGTTATCCCGCGGGATGCTGCGGTCCTAATCCGGTTGCTACTCTTTGGAAATGGGGCGAGCACAACAATCCGGAGCCATACTCCTCTTTTCGCGACGCCGTTATCGGAACCGGATTCGGCATGCGTGCCGCACTTTCACAGGGCCTTGCCGGTCCAAAAATTATGACGATGTACATTCCTTCCGAAGGTTGGTATTTTCAAGTAGAATTTCACTCCTGGTCGCCGGGAAACAGCGGTGGCGGATTTTCATACACACGCACTTTTCTACCCGAAATTTCCGGCTGCGAAATCGTTGAAACTATACCAGGATGTACCGATCCGGAAGCCGACAATTACAATATCTATGTGAATTTCGACAATGGCAATTGCGTATACCTCGGCTGCACCGACATCAGCGCAATAAATTACGATCCGGATGCCAATACAGACAATGGTTCCTGCATTACTGCCTGCGAATATCCGACCGTTACCTTCCAAAGTATATGCATAGAAGAAGACGAAGCGAATTATTATGTGGAAGTCCAAATCAGCGACCTTGGAAATGCTGCTCCCTACGTTCTCAGCGATAATCAGAACAGTGAAGAACTTGTAGTAAACTTTACGGGCACATTGCTTCTTGGCCCTTTCGACAACAATGCGGTAACGCTATTCGAACTCAGTTCTTTTAGCGCCCCTTGTGCATTAACGTCTTCCCTACTTTCTATCGATTGCATGGCCAATGACATTTCAGAACTGCACACAAGCAGTTTCGCTCTATTTCCCAACCCCGGTAACGGGCGGTTTTCATTGCGAAATGGCGACACTTCGTTTCATGGAACATTAGCTATCCGGGATATTACCGGCAGGGAAATATGGTCTCAACGCCTTTCGGTTGAACCCGGAGCGATTGCATCTATCGAGCCGGGTATTGTACTTAGTCCGGGAACCTATCTGGCAGATTTGTCCGGACAAGGACACCGAGAGCTGTTGCGATTTTCGGTAGAGTAACGAGCTCAACTCCGGCTCGCTTCATGCGGGAAATTAGCCATCCGATAGGAAGTCGCCATTAATCATAGATCACGAGCTTGCATATCGCTACACATACGTGCCCTTTGGATATTTCCACCAGTATCTGATTTGCCTTAGCCTTCAGGGACATCTTATCCATCCTCAGAAAATGGCTACAGCTGAGGAATAGCGCACAGCATCAATTTCCTGAGTGAGGAATATCATAGTTTTCTGCGCCGCAGTCATCGCCAATTGCCGTTTTCGACATAGGTAATGGTAAGAGGCCCCGGTATAGAGCGGAAGCACTTCTCGTGGGCCCCTATTTAGAAAAGCATACTCCGAACAAAAGGAATAGTAAAAAAGGCTAACACCGTAGTAATCAGAATAGCCTGAGCAAGCGGCTTAGTATCGAGTTTAAAGCGGTCGGCAATTACCAGTGTTAGCAGTTGACTTGGCATAGCCGCTTCGATAGTAAGGGCTTCAAAATAATTCTGATTCAATGTAATAAGTCCGCCAATTCCGAAGATAATAAGCGGAGATAATAGTAACTTAATCCCACTTACGGTTAAAATGGGCCACAGGTTGGAAATTCGCTGAAACTGCAATGCCATGCCAAGGGATAGAATCATTAGTCCTGCCACACCGGCCCCCAGGACCTGAGTTCCATGGATAACAAAGTGTGGAACCGGAACCGGCAATTGCCTTAGCAGGAGTGCCGCAAACATGGCCCACAACGGAGGAAGTTGAATAACCTGGCGAAGGCTTTGGCCTATACCTATCCCCTTTTTCCCGCTGTAGCTTATTGCCAGCAAGGAACCTACAATCAAATTAAGGGGAGCCGCAGTAATCTCGCAAAGTATAGCCACTTTAGCGATACCAATTTCAGGTTGTGGAAACAAGCCCTGCAGTACAGGCAATCCAAGGTAGGTAACATTACCAAAAGCACTGGCCAGTATTAATGGTCCCTTTACACTGTCCTCTACCGGAATCCATTTAAACAGCAGCCAGGAAAATAAAAGGCAAACAAGTATTCCCGTTCCTGCGATAAGGGGAACCTCCAAAAGTACCCCCCTGAGATCGGCCGAATAGATGACATTAAATACGAGTGCCGGCAAGAGGACATACAGCACCAAACGATTAATGGACTTGCGGAATTCTTCAACATTCCATCCGGGGAAGAGATGTTGCAACAGGCTGCCTATAAGAGCGATACCTGCCAGCGAGAGAAATACCGAAATCATGTGTGGGTTTAGCTATAGAATGAAATGTAAAACCAATCGAACAAGCGATAACAATTTACTGATTAATTGATTAGCGCTGTTCCGGGACGGCTAGGTAAAAGTATCAATTGAAGAGGAGCTTTCCAAGAGAGTGCTATATTTCTGGGGATAAGCAATACAAGGACATAACCACCGCAAGCAACTACAACCCCAATGCTACCGACGACGACGGCTCCTGCAATTTCTCCTGCCCCGGCGACCTCAACAACGACGAAATAATAAATACCAGCGACTTGCTGCTATTTCTATCGTATTTCGGGCAGACGTGTCAGTAAGTGGAGGGATTTTTTTCTCCCTAATTGCTATTTTTGTATTCTATTTCAATTAATAAAATTAACCCACTCCGTTTGTTGCAAAGGCATGCGAAGAGCAATTACTACGGCCATGAAATTTTCTGTTCTAACCTTGTTCTGTCTTTATTCATTAACGACCTTCGCTCAAGTCCCTGATTACGTTCCCACCGACGGCCTGGTCGGGTGGTGGCCGTTTAATGGTAATGCAAATGATGAGAGCGGGAATGGGAATAATGGGACGGTGAATGGAGCGACGTTGACGGAGGATAGGTTTGGGGAGGCAAATAAGGCGTATAGTTTTGATGGGGTGAATGACATAATATCAACAACGAGAATAAGTGAGATAAGTGGTACTAATATGTTGTCAGCCTCGCTATGGTTCTTTACCGATGTGTTTTCAGCTTACGACCGGTTGATTGGCCAAGAGGATGAGTGCAATACTTTAACTCAGGGGTTTTCAATCGCATATAGTTTTGAAAATCAAACTATTCGGGTTTTACTTCGCAACGGCAGCAATACATTCTGCTCATTTTCAAACGCAATTGTTCCAACGAACCAATGGAACAACCTCATCGTGTTGTATAACGGAGCTGAAGAGATTGATATTAACCGGTGCAATGTATATTTAAATGGTGAAGCGATTATATTAAATTTTGTAGGACCAATTCCTAGTTCATTGGACGTCTCAAACGTAAATACCTCATTTGAAGTTGGAGCAACGACGTGCAACGGCTCTTTAGATTATATATTTGATGGGCATATAGACGACATCGGCATCTGGAGCCGTGCTTTATCCGAATGTGAGATTGAGGCACTCTACTTGGCCCAAGCTAATTCGTTAGGCTGCACCCAAGTTGAAGCCTGCAACTACAATCCCTGTGCCATTATAGACAATGGTGGTTGCGCCTATGCTCAAGAATTCTACGACTGCAATGGAGAGTGTATCAATGACTTTAACGAAAATGGAATCTGCGATGAACTCGAGGTTCCCGGCTGCACCTACCCCACCGCGAGCAACTACAACCCCAATGCTACCGACGATGACGGTTCCTGCAATTTCTCCTGCCCCGGCGACCTCAACAACGACGAAATAATAAATACCAGCGACTTGCTGCTATTTCTATCGTATTTCGGGCAGACATGTCAGTAAGTGGAAGGGATTTATTTCTTTCTATTTTCTATTATTGTGCGCTATTTGAATTAATAAAAATTAACCCTCTCCGTTGGTTTCAAAGGCATTCTGGGAAAAACTACAATTACTGCCATGAAGATTTCTGTTCTTGCCCTATTCTGTCTATGGTCATTAACGACCTTCTCTCAAGTTCCTGATTACGTTCCTACCGATGGATTGGTCGGTTGGTGGCCGTTTAATGGAAATGCCAATGATGAGAGCGGGAATGGAAATGATGGGGTGGTAAATGGGGCGACGTTGACACAGGATAGGAATGGCGAGGCGAATAAAGCGTATAGTTTTGATGGCATGGATGACAAGATTGATGTGCCATCCTCAGAGAATTTAAATATGGGCATGGCAGATTTTTCGATTTCTTTATATTTCAATTCTTTAGCGATTCCGATCCAAGACCAGCAGTACCCATATCTTTATATTATCCAAAAAAGATATTATTCTCTCGGCGATGGATATTCTCTTTATGTTGACGCATCGAATAATGTGCATGCGGAAATTCTTGATTCAAATTCGACTACAGATATAGGCACAAATCAAGAGGACCTCGCCCTCGGACAATGGTATCATTTTGTTGTAGTTTTTCATCGTCAGGGAAATGCGCAGCTTTTTATAAACGGTGTTTTACAAAATTCTCTTCCTATTAATAGCGAAAATGGCAATCTGATAAACGATAAAAGCTTGGGAATAGGATATTTTTCACCACCAGGACCTAACTGTTTGAGTGGTTGCCATTTTTACAATGGCAAACTCGACGATATCGGCATCTGGAACCGTGCTCTAACCGAATGTGAGATTGAGTCACTTTACCTGGCCCAGGCAAATTCGTTAGGCTGCACCCAACCGGAAGCCTGCAACTACAATCCTGAAGCTTTTTGCGACGATGGCTCCTGCGTAGTCGCTCCCGAAGGATTCGATTGTTTAGGAAATTGCATTACCGATTACAATCAGAATGGAATAGCAGATGCCGAAGAAATATGGGGCTGCACCTACCCCTCCGCAAGCAACTACAACCCCAATGCTACCGACGATGACGGATCCTGCAATTTCTCCTGCCCCGGCGACCTCAACAACGACGAAATTATAAATACCAGCGACTTGCTGCTGTTTCTATCGTATTTCGGGCAGACGTGTCAGTAAGTGGAAGGGATTGTTTTCTACCTAATTGCTATTTTTGTATTCTATTTCAATTAATAAAATTAACCCACTCCGTTTGTTGCAAAGGCATGCGGAGAGAAACTACTACGGCCATGAAGTTTTCTGTTCTAACCTTGTTCTGTCTTTATTCAATAACGACCTTCGCTCAAGTTCCTGATTACGTCCCTACCGATGGACTGGTCGGATGGTGGCCGTTTAATGGAAATGCGAACGATGAGAGCGGGAATGGTTATGATGGGGTAATAGATGGGCCTACATTAATGCAAGATAGATTTGGCCAAGAAAATTCATCGTTTTATTTTAATGGTTTTAGCAATTACATAACAATACCTGCTGCAGTAAATAATTTTATTTCAGATTCCTATTCCGTTTCATTTTGGATTAAAAGCAATGATGATTTAAATCAGCTCAATGGTCATGAAGTAATCTGCGATCGCGATGCGTCAAGTTTTAATTTTAGATTTAGGCTTAACTTCGGTATTTCTAATGTTCAATTTTTTCAAAACACGACCTATATTGAATGTGTCATTCAAAATCAATCATATAAAGTTCTAAGCCCTAATCCGATTTTGGATAACTGGGAGCATTATATGATAGTCTATTCCTTTTTAAATCAAACTTTCAAGGCATACAAAGATGGATTAATCGTAAATACAATAAACAATGTGCCATTTGAACCAATTTCGAGGCAAATTAATATTGGGCGCGCAATTTCACCATCCCACCCTATCGGAATCTGGAACCGAGCCCTGACTGAAGAAGAAATCCAACAACTCTACACTGCCGAAGTTCTTGAAGGATGTACTGATATCCTTGCCTGTAACTACAATCCTGAAGCCGGAATAGACGATGGTAGTTGTACCTACGAAACGGAATTTACCGATTGTAACGGAGTATGCTTTAACGACTGCAATGCAGATGGAATCTGCGATGAACTCGAAGTTCCCGGCTGCACCTACCCCACCGCAAGCAACTACAACCCCAATGCTACCGACGACGACGGCTCCTGCAATTTCTCCTGCCCCGGCGACCTCAACAACGACGAAATAATAAATACCAGCGACTTGCTCCTGTTTCTATCGTATTTCGGACAGACGTGTCAGTAAGTGGAGGGGTCTATCATCCTAATATTGCGACTTAAATAAGGCATCCTTACACAACAATTCAATTAGAGAAACCAAAGGAGAAGTAAGCAGACAACTTATTCTCCAATAAACCCAGATTCCGCATCAGAGAAAATGGCGTACTTTTTATTTTAATAATTTCTAAGGCGTAATATTTCGAAATAAGGAGGCCATTAATTTTATAATGGCCTTTACTGGTAAAGAGATGACCCCTCGGGGTAGCACGGCGTTTTTGAGGCATTTTTTGGACAAAATTGGCTTTAGCAAACAAGTTGAATTATGTCCCTCCTTACCTGTCCAAGTATCCAACCGAGGCCATGATGTTGCCTCCCTTTTAGAGGTCGTTATAGCAAGTATTTGGTGTGGTGCTAATCGTCTCTTAACTACTGAAGTTATGCGCAGTGACGACGCGCTGCGCAACATCTTTGGATGGAAGGCAGTTCCTGTTCAGGATGCTTATAAGCGGTTTTTCAATAAGCTCAATCAAGGAACCAATGCAAGTGTTAATCAGCATTTTTACTCGTGGATAATGAGGTACATTAAATTCAATCATTTTACGCTGGATTTTGATTCAAGTAGTATTACTCGATATGGCAATCAAGATGGTGCAAAACGGGGGTACAATTTTGTCGCATCGATTTTAAACCCGCGAACTGTATACCCAACCGTTTACGAAGGCAATCGTAGGGGCGAATGATTATTCGCCCGTGCAATATTTTCCCCTGAATTATCCGGGTTAGATTAATTCGTCGTAGGGGCGAATAATCATTCGCCCGTGCAATATTTTCCCCTGAATTATACGATTTCGATTTATTCGTCATCGATTCATTCATCCCAGGTTCATTTACGTCGGAATTGTGCGTATTACAATGGGTAATGTCGCGCGAATGATTATTCGCCCCTACAGGGGGATGCCTTCAAAATACTCTGGATATACCCCGCCTTTCCGACTCGGTGTTTTACACAATGATTTACACGAAAGCTATTACAAACAAAAAAACCCCTTGATTATCAAGGGGTTTACACTGTTTTTGAGCGGTCCGGACGGGACTCGAACCCGCGACCCCCTGCGTGACAGGCAGGTATTCTAACCAACTGAACTACCGAACCAATATTTTTATTCGCCGCTCTTCCGTTCGAAAAACAGGATGCAAAGGTATGCATTATTCCGTTCTACGCAAGTGTATCCCAAAAAAATTACATAAGCTTCTGTCGCTTAATAAGATATTGCAATAGCACCTGATTAAACCCCTCATTAATATCCGCCTCTACGAAGTCAATCCGGTTTTGGCCACATCGCAACTTCAACTCCTCCCGAAACTTCCCGTACTCACGCAAGTAATGATCCCGTACATCCGCCGGGTTCACCTTAACCTCTTCCCCACTCTCCAAATCCGTAAAGGTATACGGACGGTTGTCAAAATCGAAGGCTATCTCCTTGCGGCCGTCTGTTACATGAAACAGTATTACCTCGTGCCTATTATGACGCAAATGCTGCAGTGCCGCAAACAATTCGCCTGCATGCGCGCTGTTGTCCAGCATGTCGGAAAAAATAATCACCAAACTGCGTTTGTGAATGCTCTCCGCCAGAACATGCAATGTATCGGTAACGGAAGTGCTATGCCTGAGCGGATTCTCCATCGCCGCTAAAAGAGTTTCCAGCTCATTGTACAAATACCGATGATGCGCCGCTGAAGAACGGCACTGGGTATGCAGCTCAAGCTTCTCGTCAAAGAAACTCAAACCCACCGCATCACGCTGGCGCCGAAGCAGCTCAATTAGCGCGGCAGCGGCGTATATGCTGAATTTAATTTTATTGAAGGCATCTCCCTCGGCTTTTACCCCTGCCGGGAAGTACATGCTGGTACTGGTGTCGATAACTAACTGGCAACGGAGATTAGTTTCTTCCTCGTAGCGCTTAACGAACAACTTATCGGTGCGTGCAAATAGCTTCCAATCGATATGTCGTGTGCTCTCGCCGGTATTGTAAAGGCGATGTTCGGCAAATTCCACGGAAAATCCGTGGTAGGGACTCTTATGAAGCCCCGTTATAAAGCCTTCCACAGCCTGTCGGGCCAGTAATTCCAGCCTTCCGAACGATTGAAGCCGCCGCCTGTCGAGAATTTCGCTCATAGTACAAATGTAGGATTTTCGAAGGGGTTTTGCGAAGCATTCCGCAAGGCTCACCAAATTGCTCCTTCTATAGGGTGAACCTTTACTGTGCTTCGATGTCGAAATTGTCTTCGTTCACATGTACCCTGCCTGCAAGGGCCCTATCTTACCTCCTCAACACTTTCAGCACAGCACTCTCCCCTCCTGCCGAACGCAGATCCACAAAATACGTTCCCTGAACCTCAGGCAGCGCTAATTCCAACTCCCTGCGCGCCGAACCCTGCCAGGTAACTACTCTGCGACCGCGACTGTCATATACATCGCAGGCAGTCAAAAGAAATTCGCCCCGGCTGCGTACCGTAAACCTTCCGCTATCGATGACAGGATTGGGATAGACCATTACCGATGAGGCAAAATCCAAGGGCTTTTCTCCTACAATAAGCAAACTCTCTTCCCTATCCGCAATTAATACAGGATCCGGCCCTTCCTCCTCGTACATCTGCTTGAAACTGTCTATCTCCGGCGTACTTAGGGCAAACATCTCCTCCATCCACTTGGGCGGAAGGCTCTGGTAGTAAAAACGAGCATTCACGATGGCATTCCCCTCCCATCCATGGAGCGCTACCTTGTACAATATCCTGTCTGAACCCGAACCTTCCACGCCGTTTTCATGGTTAAAATCGGAATCACTCAAGGCCTCGCCTACAATAAGTGTCGTGTCATACGAAAGATGTGTTGTACTAAAACCCAACGGTGCGAGTCGATTGTCCTTAAGCGATGAATTAGCGCGTTCCAAAACGGTTGTGGGATGGCCATTTACATCACCCAATACCATCTCGTATATCTGCACCTCATCTTCCGCATCGATGATGCGATAATGCGGCTCATAGTCTTCGTTCTGACCTTCTACTTCGTAATCGGGCCGTACCTTTCCCGACGAAAAAAGCGCTTCGCCATCTTCATCGCTAACCGAGAATTCCACGAAAGCTCTCCGCGAAGGGTAACCGGAAGGAAATTTATGCCCCGTGCGATTGGTAATCTTCAATTCACACATCAGGGTATCATCCTGAACGTATAAATCCGTAATTTCAAACTCCACACTCTCATTGAGCAAGAGATCGTACGTTCGGTCAATTACGCGGTCGAAGTGTTCCTCTGTGGCTGCGATATCCAGTTCGTCGATGCGGTTTCGCATAAGCTCCAGCATAAATGTATTACCGCCCACGAGATAATGCAAGCCAAAGGGTTGCCTTCCCTGCAGAAAAGCGTAATTAGATGAGATAACTACGGGTTCGTTAATGCGTGGCATATGGCAACCCTGGCATTCGATGCCGCCAATTTCAGCGCTGTACGTCGAATTTAGCCATTCGTGATAGGTGGCCTGCTCCACAAATTTATTTCCCGTCGCCACACCATCAAGATTAACGGTATTGGTTATAAGCGTATGGCAGCCTGCGCACGATTCCGACTTGCTAACATGTTCGCCATACATCGGATAGTAGCCGATAAAACTTTGCATAGGGTCAGAAAACAAGGGAGGTTCGTTCGGGTCACCGCCATAGGGTCCATACAGGGTATCCATTACGAACTCCAGTTCCCCGCTAAAAAATTTGCCAATGTTGGCAGGGTCTTGCTGATGGCAGGAATTACAAGAAACGCCATCCAATCCCAGGCTGTCATTCATAAGCATCTCCATGGAGTAATGCGGAAACCCATCGTGAATGGCCGCGAACCGGCCCATGGGTGCGTGGCAGGAAGTGCATTTATCTTCCAGTATTTCGCGGTGTTGGGGATTTACACTTACCTCATGGCTTACCTTGGCCCGCCAAAAAGGATCCTTCGCTGAGTTTGCCATTAGCGTGGCTCGCCAGTCGTCAACGACATTGACATCCTGCCCCTCCGGGGTTACGCTGGCAAAGCCATTGTTGTCGAAGCCATGACAACCTGCGCATTTCCCCGATCCGGTAAACATCGAATTATCGCCCAAAGGGAGTTCGCCCTGTAACAAGCGGTACATCTCGATATCTTCACCGCTGTGGTATTTCAAGACTTGTTCTTTTTCTCCTCTGGCTGCTGCCAAAAGAAGAACCAGGGAAATAAGGATACTAAATAGGAGCCACTTGGATTTCATCCTGTCCTTTTCGGGATACGTATTTCACAAATTTAATCAAACGGATTAACCTAATCGAAGACGTTATTTCTTTAGGGGCTTTGCCCCAATCCCCACCTACTTTTTGTCTTGACACAAAAAGCAGGCAAAATGGTCAAGGCTGCGTTTCGAAAGCCGGTGAAGCGCTGTCCTCCTGGTGCGGAAGGATGGGCTGTCGTTAAGGACGATGGTTACAATAGCTTTAAAAGTAACAGGCAGGGAAAGTTTGAAAAATAATCAATCGATAATCGAGTTTACTTAAGTTCAAGCGGCAGCGATTTTCAGTGCGCCTTTCCCACAGCAACGGATAAAAAAGCAAAATAAGCAGCTGATTTAGATGCAGTAACCATGCGTATACAACATTACTAAGGCTTCAACCGATATCTATGCTATCGATGGCATCGTATCCAACCCTGTCGTTAATCATTTCCACCAAACGGGTACGAGCGAAGGAATACTCCTCTTTAAGCACAGCGGAACTAAAGCGTATAACAAGCACCTTCCCGCGCAAATAGGCTTTGGAAATTCTGGAATGCACAACCTTACCGACCACCTCTTCCAACGCGGCCAATACTTCGGTTTGCCGGTAACTGGCGTCGAGACGATATACCTTGAGCATTTCGCGAAATATTTCTCCAAAAGATTGTTCGTTGGTTTTGCGCATAGTTTCAACCGGGTTGTGTTTCCAATTCTTCCACCGTTCCCTGGTGAACCCTAAATACCTTCATTTCGGCGCCGGCATTTCGAAACAGTGCAGGAACACGGTATTCGTGCGTATCCGAAACAAATACCTGACCAAAGGTATGTCGGCTAACCAACTCCATAAGGCAGGCCAGCCGAGTCTCATCAATTTTATCGAAGATATCGTCGAGCAATAAAATGGGTTTAATACCGCAATGCTCACGGACAAATTCAAATTGCGCCAGTTTGAGCGCGATAAGAAAGGTCTTTTGCTGCCCTTGCGATCCAAACTTGCGCAGGGGATAATTGCCGATACCGAAAACGAAATCGTCTTTATGAATCCCACCGTCACTTCGCTGCAGGTGACGGTCTCGTTCGCGGTTTCGCAACAAAATCTCCTCCATCGTGGCTTCGTGCAATTCGGAACGATAGCGCAGGCTTACATCCTCTCTCGATTGGCTTATGGCATGGTAGGCCTTCAGGAATTCAGGATTAAACTGTTCAATAAAGGTCTTTCGCGCCTCATGAATGCGGTTTCCGGGTTCAGCCAACTGAAGATCCCAGATATGAAGTGTTTCCTCATCGAAATAGCGGCGCACGGCAAAATCGCGTAACAGCATGTTGCGCTGCAACAAGGCCTTGTTATACCTGATAAGATCTTCCAGGTAACCTCGATTGAACTGAGATATAATGCTATCGGTGAATTTTCTCCGCTCCTCACTTCCTTCATGGATGAGGTCAGTATCATACGGAGATATAATTACAACGGGAAACAAACCGATATGATCTGCCAGCCGCTCGTACTCCTTATGGTTGCGCTTAAAAACTTTTTTCTGACCGGTCTTTACACCGCAATACACCTCATGAACAGTTCCATTTTTATCAAAACTTCCCTGAATAACAAAAAATCCCGCTTCATGCCTGATACTTTGGGAGTCGATGGGATTAAAGGCGCTTTTGCAGGCACAGAGGTAATGTACGGCATCGAGCAAATTGGTTTTACCCGATCCATTAAGACCGGTAAAAAAATTGGCCTGAGGAGAGAGCTGCAAGGCAGCCTCAACGTAATTTCGGAAGTCAACTATGGAAAGATTCCTAAGGTACACGCGCAAAACAAAGATTGTTTTCAAAGGTAGGAAATCGGTAGCGGCGACGGGGTGATGTTGGAAAGGAAAATTTCATTAATTTTGCAGTCTAAATTTTTGCAGCTCATGGCAAAGAAAGCCGAGGAAACTATAGTTGATGTTCAGGAGGTTTATACCAAGACCGAACTTTTTCTTGAGAAAAACCGCAAAACCCTTACCTATATTGTCGGGGGTGTTGCTCTGGCAGTATTGGGCTATTTCGCCTATTCAAGGCTATACCAGCAACCCCGAGAGTTGGAAGCCTCTTCCAGCATGTGGAAAGCCGAAGAATATTTCCGCATAGATTCCCTTGACCGCGCCATGGCGGGCGATGACGTGTACCCCGGTTTCGAGCAGATTGCCGAAGATTATGCCGGCACCAATACGGCGAAAAGAGCCCACTACCACATAGGAGCAATACTTCGCGACAGAGGCCAGTACGAAGAAGCCATTCCCCATTTCGAAGAAGCGTCCGGCCTTGGCGACGAAGCCATCGGTCCTCTCGCTACCGGTAATATTGGAGATATGTATGTAGAGCTTGGCGATTACGATCAGGCAGTAAAGTACTTTGAAAAAGCAGCCAATCGCGTGGATAACGGGTTCATTACCCCTTATTTCCTCATGAAAGCAAGTATCGTTTACATGGAAAATGGCGATACCGACAATGCTAAGCGTGTTCTTGAAATTATTACTGAAGACTGGCCCGACAGCAACGAAGCTAAGCCCGCTATTAAATACCTGGCTTCGCTCGGAGGGTAATCCATGGCCACCGACGGAAAGAACCTCTCTGCCTACGACCCCGAAAGTCTGCGCGCAGCCTCCGGTTTAAAAATTGGGCTGGTTGTTTCCGCCTGGAATGAGGAAATTACAGAAGCCTTGCTTCAGGGAGCCAAGTCTGCATTAATAGATACAGGTTTCCCCGAAGAAAATATTCCCATCGTACGCGTTCCCGGAAGTTTCGAATTGCCCCTGGCATGCCAGTTACTTATCGATAATGACACCGTAGATGCGGTAGTTGCTATCGGCAGCGTTATTCGGGGTGAAACTCCGCATTTCGAATATGTATGCCAGGCGGTAAGCCAAGGCATTAAAGATGTTGGTCTAAAGTCAGGAATTCCTGTAATTTTCTGCGTTCTCACAGACAATACCATTGAGCAAAGCCGAGACCGATCAGGCGGAAAGCACGGAAACAAAGGCGTGGAAGCCGCCGTGGCCGCGGTTAAAATGGCCGTCTTACGAAAGAATTTGCGCGAGGACTGGGGAACAGGTCTTCTTTAAATCAGTCTCTTTTATCAGGAAAGTCGGCGATTCGCCGTTACTTCGTTTACCTTTGAAGTATGTGTGGCTTCAGCGGGGTTTTGGTTGAACCCGGACAGGCACTTCCCGGAGAAGATTCTTTTCGCCTTTCGCTCGAACGATTGAGCCGACGAGGACCCGATGCGGAAGGAACCTGGCGCGATAATCGCTGCTGGTTGGGGCATCGTCGGTTACGCATTATCGACCTGAGCGAAGCTTCGGCCCAACCTTTTCATTCAGCCGATGGCAGATATCACCTCGTATTCAACGGTGAAATATACAATTACAAGGAGATTCGTGAAGAATTGCGCAGTTTTGGCAGCGAATTCCGCAGTTCCGGAGATACCGAAGTACTGCTGCAAGCCCTAATTTACTGGGGCAAAAAAGCCCTAAACAAATTGAATGGTTTCTTCGCCTTCGCCTTTTATGACGGCCGCGAGAATACTCTTTTACTCGCCAGAGACCGCTTTGGGATTAAACCACTCCACTACAGCTTTAAGCAAGGTAAGTTTTGCTTCGGCTCCGAATTGCGCAGCCTTCTTCCCTTCCTGGATGAACCCGAACTGAATCTCGATGCACTACCCTTTTACTTTCAACTGGGCTATATTCCCGCGCCACTGAGTATTCTAAATGGTGTTCGCAAACTGCAACCGGGAATGCTACTTGAATACCGCGATGGGAAACTGTATGAAGAGAGCTATTACATCGCACTGGCCAATTACAAAAGCGAAGATCTGCGCACATTGCTGGAAGATTCGGTAAAGCTGCAATTAATCAGCGACCGCCCCATAGGGGTTTTTCTTAGCGGTGGAATGGACTCGTCGATAATAAGTGCCATCGCCGCGCGCTTACATGGTGGATTACAAAGTTTTTCCCTCGGGTTTCCTGCTATTGGATATCTCGACGAAAGCCGCGATGCCCAACGAGTAGCGAATCATATCGGCAGTACCCATCATTCCCTCTCGGTGAGTACGGTTGAGATGGCAAATGTGCTTCCCGAATTTCTGGATAGTCTTGACGAACCTTTTGGCGATTCCTCGGCCCTGGCTTATTGGATCCTTTGCCGCGAAGTGAGCCAGGACGTGAAGGTAGCGCTGAGTGGAGACGGAGCCGACGAACTTTTCGGAGGATATCGCAAACACCGGGCCTGGCTATTGCTTCAAAATCCCCTGCTCAAATTCGCTCTAGGCCTTGTTCCCACTGCAGGAGGTAACCGGGAAGGTCTATTCGGCGATGTTCTAAGAAAACTATCGCGCCTCCGATTGATGAGTCGCTTCCCCAGCAAAGAGCTGTTGTGGCAACTGGCCACATTTGCGGATGAAGACGCAGTACTAACCGCGATAGGTACGAATCGCGAACGCTATTTGGAAGAACGGGCAGTATGGGTAGGCAGTATGGGTTCATCCGGAACAAAACGGGAAATACTGGACTTCGATCGCAAATTGGTTTTACCTAACGATATGCTTGTAAAGGCAGACATATGCAGTATGGCACACGGACTGGAAGTGCGGATACCATTTCTGGACCATCGTGTGGTAGAACGCAGTCTTGCTTTGAGCAATACGGAATTATTTAGCGGAAGACGCGGCAAACTGGCACTGCGCCACCATTTTTCAGATTTATTACCTGAACAGGTATTTCGGAAGGCAAAACGCGGATTTGAAATTCCGCTCGGAAGCCTTATGAATTCTTCGATATCTCTAGAACATGTGAGGGAAGTGATGGCGGACACCACTACTTTTTTCCATGCGCAACCATGGAATATACAAAAAATTCCCGAGATAGCCAGAAACGGGACGGAAAGGGCATTTCTAAACTGGTCGGTTCTCGTACTTATGCATTGGACACGACGCTGGCTGCTTAACGGAAGCCGCTAAAACAAACCTAACTGAAACAGATACCATGAAATACTTCAGCCGGGATTTTATCGATTTCTTTAAGGAACTGAGCGAGAACAACGACCGCAACTGGTTTACCAAGGAAAAAGGACGCTTTGAAGCATCCGTAAAAAAACCATTCGAATCATTTTTAAAAGACTTAATAGCTGGCACGTCAGCATTGGACATGCGTATTACCATCGAGCCGAAAGAAGCAGTATTTCGCATTCATAAGGACGTGCGTTTCAGTAAAGACAAAAGCCCCTATAAACTGCACATGAGCGCCATCATTTCGCCCTACGGCCGAAAAAATATGGTATTTCCGGGATGGTATATTCAACTGGGTGCCGAAGAAACCTGGATTGGTGGGGGAGCCTATGAACTAAGTAAAGAGCAATTGAGCGATATGAGGTATTCGATACTTCATGATAGTTCGAAAGCCTTGAGCATACTGGAAAGCAAGACCTTTGTATCGCACTATGGCGAATTGCAGGGCGAGCAGAACAAGGTATTGCCTGAACCATTTAAGGCCGCAGTGAAAGGGTTACCGGTATTGAAGAATAAACAGTTCTACTACATGGCATCCCTCGAACCACAGGCCATGCTGAAAGACGATTTCCTAGACGTTTGTCTGGAATATTTTCGGGCGGGAATGGAATGGAATGTCTTTTGCGAAGAGGCGATGTTTGGCTAGGGAAATGCTCATCGCACAGGGCTCGAAGACAAACAAAAGTGTCCCCCGAGTTTGCCGAAGGGGATAATTTTGTGAAATCAGCGATTGATTTTTACGATTGTAAATAGTTTCCATTGGAATTGATTCTTCTGAACCCCTTTGGCAGGCTGAAGGGACGGGTTTGTATGCCGTGAGGGAATTTTTTAGCATAATCTGTGTTCCGAAAACAACAAGAATTCGCTGAAATGACGAATTGAGCCGATATTTGCACACTAAGCGGATAATCCGTCAATGGAAAATCTACCTTCATAAATAATTTAACGCCAGCGGAAAATGCAAGCCATAAAAATGCCTTTCAAGACCCTTATACCCTTGTTTATACTTGTGATGTCCAATTTCTCGTCTATGGCCTACTGGCAGCAGCGAGCAGATTACCAAATGGACATTCAACTGGACGTAAAAACACATCGATACGGAGGTAAATCACGCATTACCTACACAAATAACTCACCCGATATCCTGGACAAGGTGTTCTTCCACCTTTACAACAACGCCTTTCAACCCGGAAGCCAGATGGACATACGCTCTCGCACGATAGCCGATCCAGATAGCCGCGTGGGTACTCGGATCTCGCAGCTGGGCGAAGCGGAGCAGGGTTGGATTCACGTAAAAAGCCTGAAATTAAATGGCCGCGACTGCTCCCTGGAGGAGGTAGAAACAATACTGGAAGTAACACTACCGGAAAGCATAAAACCCGGAGCCAAAGTGGTATTCGAAATGGAATGGGAAGCACAGTCGCCTATACAGATTCGCCGCTCCGGTAGAAGCAATAAGGAAGGAGTGGCCTACTCGATGTCGCAATGGTATCCGAAACTATGCGAATACGATATGGAGGGATGGCATTCCAACCCCTACGTGGGAAGGGAATTCCATGGCGTGTGGGGCAATTTTTTGGTGAATATTACACTGGACAGCAGATATGTGGTGGGCGCCGGAGGGGTATTACTGAATTCCGAAGAAATTGGATATGGCTATCAAAAGGCCGGCACGAAAATGAAAGTACCTGCAGGGTCAACCTTGACCTGGAAATGGAAAGCCGAAAATGTTCACGATTTTATGTGGGCAGCGGATCCCGACTACTTGCATGACATCTATAACGTAAAACCCGGATTGGATCTGCATTTTCTTTATCAGAACGACAGCACGATTTTGGAAAACTGGAAAGCGCTTCAACCCAAAGTAGCCGAGGCGATACGATACCTTAGCGAACATTTCGGCGATTACCCCTACCCTGTTTATTCCGTAATTCAGGGTGGCGACGGAGGCATGGAATATCCCATGGGCACCCTCATTACTGGCAAACGAAGTTTTGGCAGCCTGCTGGGCGTTACGGTGCATGAACTGGCGCATATGTGGTACCATGGAATGCTAGCCACAAACGAAGCGCTGTACGAATGGATGGATGAAGGTTTCTGTTCTTACGCTTCCTCCGAGTGCATGAATGCGATAGCTGGCAATCAGGACCCTCGTCCTCATACCGATGCCTACGATTCCTATCTGGAAATTGCCGGAACGGAAGAAGAGGAAGCGCTTTCTACTCATGCCGATCATTACAACACCAACAGAGCCTATGGAATTGCCGCGTACAGCAAGGGCGAGGTATTGCTCGATCAATTGGGTTATGTTATCGGACGAAAAAACCTGAAGAAAGGACTACTGAATTATTTCGAGGAATGGAAATTCAGGCATCCGGACTCGCGCGATTTCAAGCGGGTAATGGAGAAAACCAGCGGGCTCGAACTAGACTGGTATTTCGAATATTTTGAGTATTCTACCAAAACGATAGATTACGCAGTTCGCTCACTTAGCGGCAATGGCTCGGGCAGTCAGATCGTGCTGGAAAGAGCCGGGCTAATGCCTATGCCGGTCGAAGTAAGGGTAGAACTCCGTTCGGGAGCGGTATATGATTACTATATTCCGCTGGAACTAATGCGGGGAGCCAAGCCCGTTGATGAAAGAGAAAACACCGTATTTCAACAACAAGACTGGCCCTGGACACATCCGTATTACGCACTGGAAGTAGCGCATACAATCGAAGACATTTTGAGCGTAACCATCGACCCGGAAGGCGGTACAGCCGATGTTAATCCCGATAACAATTCGGTTGAACCCGGGGACGTGGAAGGCATTTACTTTTTCCCAGAATAGTATGTTTCGACGCTACATACGCTTCACCGGCAAGCCAACCACAGACGACGTACTATTGTCGCTGCTAGGAGCCTTACTGCTTTGTCTGCTTGCTCCTCATCGCATTCTGGCTTCCACAGAGGTTCCAGTTACATTGCAGAGTTTGCTGGTGGTTTTGATCCCGGCGCTTACGGGCATGCGAACCGGTGTGTTTGCCGTATTGCTTTATCTGTTGGCAGGCATCCTTGGGGTACCGGTATTTGCAGAATTTCAATCGGGCTTTGTGCGGTTTTTGGGTCCTACAGGAGGATTCCTCATGTCCTTTGCTATATCGGCGTGGATAGCGGGCATGCTAAGCGAGCAATTACGGGTTCACCAGCGCCTTAAATTACTCGGAGTTTTATCCTTGTCGCATGCAGTGGTGCTGATAATGGGATTATTTTGGTATTGGGGAATGATTCCTGAGGATGAACCCTGGCTGCGACTAAAAAACGAGTTCATTCCAAACACGATTGTTAAGATAGGCCTGAGTTTTATTGCCTTACAGGTTATCGGAAGGCTGCTGGCTGGAAAAGAGGAATTTTACGGAGGAAATTAGATGGGGCAGCGCGGTTGCAGAGGCGACTGATAAATAACCTGACGTATCTGGCTCAGCGGACGACGCGACGTTGGATATAGGCGATAATATCTTCCATACTATTGAGTTTTCCGTAGTCCTCTTCCGGTGTTTGAATACCAAAGCATTCATCAATCATCACAACGAAATTCAGAAAGTCGAAGGAGTCTATTCCCATTGCCTCCCGGATGTTTTCCTTCGAATTCAGCTGAGCCGAGTCTGTTTCAGGAGCCACCGTGCCCAAAAATTCAAGAATTTTTCTGCGAATTTCTTCAGTATTCATGGAAGTTTTCGGTATCAGTTTACAGGCCGCTATGATTTCGGTATCCCGAGGCTATCCGGATTAAGCAGGGCCTTCTCGAGAGCCAATAAAAACCTGTTTCCAGTGTAGCCATCCGTTGCGCGGTGGTCAGCAGCCAGCGTTATGTGTATGGCCCTACGTACCCCCAGCATGCCGTTTTCTGCCCATGGCTGTTCTTTTATGGCGCCAAAACCGACAATGGCTACATGGGGCGGAAATATCACCCCGGCTACTTTCTCAGCACCGAAATCTCCGATAGAAGTTATGGCGATAGTAGAATCACTCAAATCACCGCTCCTCAGTCTCAACTCCTTGGCCCTGGGCAATATTTCAGAAAGATCCCGCATAATCTGCCCGAGGTCCTTCTGATCCGCTGTATGAATGGCAGGTAGCAACACCCCACCATTTTTTAGAGATACCGCCAGTGCGATATTAATCTGTTCCTTCATTACTAACGTATCTTCCCAAACGGCATTGAACTGAGGCACGTCCCTCAAGGCCACCGCTACCGCTTTAATTAAAAGTGTTACCGGCAATATCCTCTCCCTCAAAGACCTCTTGGTATTGAGCTCCGAGAGCATCTTTAGAGATTTGCTCATGTCTATGTGCATTTCCAGGTAATAGTGAGGTATTTCCCTGTTGGACTTCGCCATAGCCGCAGCGACCGCCTTTCTGATATTCTCCGAAGCCGAAGCGGCTGGTAGGCTCGAAGCGGCTTTCCTCACGCCGGGGGGCTTTCCGCGATTAGCCATATACTTTTCAATATCCTCCTTAAGTATCTCACCATGGATGCCGCTTCCGGAAATGGAAGTATAATCGACATTATTCTCGGCGGCTATGCGTCTTGCCAGCGGAGAAATCCGTACACGCGCTATTTCCAACACCGGGGAAATACTTTCCTCGGGAACTGCTGCCAATATAGGAGCCGATCCAGCCGGCTCCACAGGCCGAGGTTCCTTTTCTATTTGAATACGCGCCATGGTAGTTCCAACGGGAACCTTTTCATTTACCTCCACCAACAATTCCGCAATAGTGCCTTCGTCGAATACCTCCACTTCAATGAGTCCTTTCTGGGTATCCACCTCGGCAATTATATCGCCGCGCTTCACTTTATCTCCGGGCTTAACCCTCCACTCCACCAGTGTACCGTCTTCCATATCGGCCCCCAGGCTGGGCATTTTAAATTCAATCATGACTCAAAAGTTTCTTTGCAGCATCTACAATATCGTTTGGCTGTGGCACGGAGGCCTCTTCCAGATGTTTTGGATAAGGAATCGGCACCTCCGCACCGCACAGACGTTTAACAGGAGCATCGAGTTCAAAAAAAGCATGTTCAGCTATTCTCGCACTTACTTCAGCGGCAATTCCAACGGAAGCCCAAGCCTCCTCCACCAACAACACTCGGTGGGTTTTGGCAACGGATTCAAGAATGGTTTCCGTATCCAGAGGCCTTACTATGCGCAAATCAAGAACTTCGGCTGAAATGCCCTGCTGAGAAAGCATTTCCGCAGCCTGGAGGGCTTTGTACACTCCGGAACCATATGTTATAATGGAAATGTCATTTCCCGCTCTCCGCACCTTAGCCTTTGAAATATCTATTTCTCCGGGGAGCGCCGGCACTGCACCTTCCATATTAAGCATAGCGGTATACTCAAAAATGATTACCGGATCAGGCTCCTGCAGAGCTAAAGCCAACATAAAACGAGCATCCTCGTGTGTACCTGCAGAAATTACCTTCAGACCAGGTATGTGAGCAAACAAAGGCTCCCAGCTATGCGAATGCTGTGCAGCCAGCTGCTTGCCTATACCACCACTTATGCGGATAACGAGGGGGACATTTACCTGACCGCCTGACATATGGAGCAGGGTCGCTGCATTATTCACAATTTGATCTAAGGCGAGCAAACTGAAATTTACCGTCATAATCTCGACAATTGGTCTCATTCCGCCAATGGCAGCTCCTATCCCGGCGCCTACAAATCCCGACTCGGAAAGGGGAACGTCCATTATCCTCTCAGGGCCGAATTGTTCCAGCAATCCCTTCGTAACTGCAAAGGCTCCTCCGTACCGACCAACATCCTCGCCCAATAAAAATACACGCTGATCCTTCTCCAAGGATTCCCGTAGCGCTTCCCTCAGCGCTTCGCGGTAGGTTATTGATCGCACTGTATTTTCA
>Ga0315906_10001398_pt1 | contig 36073 bp, 35 predicted proteins | sample LakEriMetagenome_4_FD_203526 | JGI IMG/M metagenome (GOLD analysis project Ga0315906, IMG submission 203526) | Freshwater fungal communities from buoy surface, Lake Erie, Ohio, United States - Buoy 2 MA122 | ecosystem: Environmental > Aquatic > Freshwater > Lake > Lake biofilm | place: USA... | reverse complement strand
GGGGAGGGCTTTACTCTAGACGTTTCCTTCTTTATGTCCGAACAAAACCAGGCTCCCTTTCAGTTTTACGAACCAGGAAAGCAACTAGATGCGATTTTGAAAAAACTTAGGCCTGCCAACGCCTGGGAAGAGAACTTCAGCATCACTACCATCGAACCGGAAACGGTAGAGCAAAACGGCAAAAGATGGATCAAATACAAAATTTTTGAAAGTACTTTCTTCCCCTTTTCTGAAGGAAAAATCCAAATCCCCAATGTACCCTGGGAGATGATCAAGTACCGGGTAGCCAAAAATCCTTCTCTTTTTGGGGCCAACCGACAAGAAGATTTCAAAACGTTTTACTCTACTCCCAAAGTAATTACCGTAAAACCCCTTCCTCCACACCCTCTCAAAAATGAAGTAGCTGTAGGGCAATTTCAATTGCGGGAAAATATCAATACCCTTGAAGTGGAAACGGGCAAAGGATTTAGCTACAACTTTGGAATTTCTGGAATAGGCAACATCAATTCCCTCAATGCCCCCAAACGCCTGCCCGGTACCAACCTCAATGCTTTTGACCCCAACGTCAGGCAGCAAATCAACCGCGGCAATGGACTTGTGTCGGGCATCAAAGAATTTGATTACTTCATCACCCTTAACGAAGCGGGTGAATACAACCTCAACCAATACTTCGAATGGATTTATTTTGATCCTGCACGAGAAGTCTACGATACCTTACGCCCTGCTGCAAAAATTTTAGTATCGGGAGAATCAAAAATCAATGAGGCCCTCTCGGGACAAAGACTAGGGGGAATTTATGACCGCATTGAGACGGAAAGCAATCAATTTTTAAACGTACAATATAAGTACTATTTTACCGTCGCAATCAACGTGCTACTCCTAGCCGCCTTGGCTGTACTGGCTGTAACGATCATCCGCAAAAAATAATGGGCAATTCTTTTGGCAGGCTTTTTAGGGTAACCACCTTTGGCGAATCGCACGGCAAGGCCCTGGGAGCTATTGTGGAAGGCTGCCCTGCCGGATTGATGCTTGACTTGGAAAAAATCCAAGAAGAAATGCAGCGACGGAAACCGGGTCAATCCAAAATCACTACCCAACGCAAGGAGGAAGATGAGGTGGAGCTGCTGTCTGGAGTGTTTGAAGGAAAAACTACAGGTACACCTATAGGCCTGCTCATCCCCAACGAAGATCAAAAAAGCAAGGATTATAGCCATTTGGCAGATACCTTTCGCCCGTCCCATGCCGACTACACCTATTTTGAAAAATACGGCCATCGAGATTACCGAGGCGGTGGTAGGTCCAGCGCTCGGGAAACTGCCGCTCGGGTAGCCGCAGGTGCCATAGCCAAACAGTTTTTAGCTACTCAACAAATTTGCATTCAGGCCTTTGTTTCCCAAGTTGGAGATCTTATTCTTGACAAATCTTACACCGAGCTTCGCCTGGATGCTGCTGAGGAAAACATCGTCCGATGCCCAGATCCCCAAATGGCAGAGCAGATGATTGCCCTGATCGATCGGGTCAGGCTAGAGCGAGACACCATAGGAGGCGTGATCACCTGCGTGATCAAAAATTGCCCTCCTGGATTGGGAGAACCCGTATTTGATCGCTTGCATGCAGACCTAGGAAAGGCCATGCTGAGCATCAATGCAGTAAAAGGGTTTGAATACGGAAGTGGATTTGCAGGGGTACAGCTTCGTGGATCTGAGCACAACGATGCCCTAGTCCAAAAAGATGGGAAAATACATACAAGTACCAACCACTCCGGAGGCATACAAGGAGGCATTAGCAACGGAGAGGACATCTACTTCCGCGTGGCCTTCAAGCCCGTAGCCACCATCATGCAAGACCAAGCTTCGGTCAATACCCAGGGAGAAGCAGTAACCGTCAGTGGAAAAGGTCGGCACGATCCCTGCGTAGTTCCCCGGGCTGTTCCCATCGTGGAAGCCATGGCCGCCTTGGTCATCGCCGACTTCCTTTTGCTATCCAAAACCAATAAACTCCATACCCTCTAATCCCAGTATCCCTTGAAAAAATTACCCTTACACACGCAAATAATTATCGGACTTGTTCTCGGATTGATCTTTGGAATAATTTCCATTAAAACGGGGATATTAAAGACAGAAGTATTTGGAATAGCCCTAAATACTTCAATGAAAGAAATCACTTTGAAATTTATCAAACCAATAGGAACGATTTTCATCAATGGACTCAAATTGATTGCCATGCCTTTGGTGTTGGCCTCCCTCATCATTGGGGTTTCCAATTTGGGGGATATTTCCAAGCTGAGCCGCATTGGAGGCCGTACCCTATTCTTATTTTTGGCTACTACTGTGGTGTCTATCTCTATAGGTTTGGCCCTGGTTAATATATTCCAACCTGGCACTTCCTTGCCAGCAGAGACGCGTGAAAAGCTGATGAGTTTGTATGAAGGGGATGCAGGAAAAAGGGCCGAATCTGCTGCCCAGTTTCAAGAACAGAGCCCCTTGCAGCCCATCATAGACATGGTGCCTCAAAATATATTTTTGGCTACTACCAACAATGCTGCCATGCTTCAAGTGGTATTTTTTGCCATTCTGGTAGGAATTGCTCTACTTCAAATTCCCAAATCCAAAGCCGCGCCTGTGGTGGCCTTCTTTGATGGGTTCAACGAGGTTATCACCCTGATTGTAAGCTATATCATGATCATTGCTCCCTATGGGGTTTTTGCTTTGATGTCCTCTTTGATTGTGGAAATTGCGGGCGACAATCCTGATTCGGCCCTCTCCTTACTTTTGGCTCTATTGAAGTACAGTTTGATTGTCTTGGCAGGACTATTTATTACCATGCTAGTGATGTTTCCACTCCTGCTGAAGGCCATGACAAAGGTTCGTGTGAGCGACTTTTTCAGGGCAATCCGCCCAGCGCAGCTACTTGCCTTTTCAACCAGCTCTAGCAATGCCACCTTGCCCGTTACCATGAAGCTTTCCCAAGAGGAATTGGGGGTATCCGAAAACATTTCCAGCTTTGTTTTGCCTTTAGGTGCTACAGTCAACATGAATGGGACCAGCTTGTACCAAAGTGTGGCGGCCGTATTTATCGCTCAAGCCCTAGGCATGGAGCTTAGCTTCTCGCAGCAGATCATGATTGTCCTTACCTCCACCCTGGCTGCAGTAGGCTCGGCAGGAGTTCCTGGAGCAGGATTGATCATGCTGATCGTGGTCTTGGAAGCCATCGGTGTACCCGCTGCAGGCATCGCCCTGATCATGGCCCCAGACCGTATTCTAGACATGTTTAGGACGGTGGTGAATATCACCGGAGACGTGGTGGTAGCCGCCGTGGTTGCTAGCAAAGAGGGAGAGCTCCCCAACGGAGCGCAGCCCATCCAAAAAACAGAAGGCTAAAAGTACCTTTCACTAGAAATAAAAAAGTCCCGAATCTATCGGGACTTTTTTATTGCCTGTAGGAAGCTAAAAAATCAAGCATTTTACCAAACTCTGCATCCGTAATGGCAGGGAAATTGGCCACCCTAAAGCTGCTGGACTTCAGCGGTCCATAGCCTCCGCCCAAGCTAATTCCTTCCCTTTCTGCAGCTTTCTTGACGGCGCTGATCACCTGCTCTTCGGCGGCGATGGCTGCTACCGTAGTGCTTCTGGTGGCTGGATTTTCCACCAACAATTCAAAGACAGGGGAGCTTTCAATGACTCTCTCCAACCTGGCCATTCGATCCCGAAGTCTAGCATCCACCTGGGCTATAGGATCCATGTCCTGCAAAACACGATAGAGCAAATATATTCCCAACACGTTTGGGGTGTAATGCGTCTGGTAGCTGGCAGCATTTTCCAACATGAAGCTGAGGCTATTGTAGCGACCTCGCTCTCCTTTTCGAGCTACTTTTTCCTTGGCTTGGGCAGAAAGAAGCAATATGCCAAGGCCAGCGGGCAGACCAAAACATTTCTGTACTGAGGCGTACCAAACATCGGCCAAGGTAAAATCTAAGACGATTCCCCCCATGGAAGAAGTTGTATCTACCGCAATCATCTTTTCTGGATACCGCGCTCCCAGTGCTTTGAGCACAGCCATCGGCACTTGTGAGGCGTTGGCAGTTTCGTTTTGAGTGACTGCAATCAAATCAAACTCAGGCCCTAACTGCAATTGATCAACGGGAATAGCCTGATGAGCAGACAGCTGCTGTCCTCGAGTGGCAGGTAGGATGTACTGCGCATACTCCAACCATTTTTTGCCGAAGGACCCCGAATACAAATGATAACTCGCCTTCTCTACCAAAGATTGGGAAATAATTTCCCAGCTTTCGGTTGCCGAAGAGGTAAACAGAAGGGTAAAATCGGCAGGCATCTTCAATTTTTCCCTAAACAGGGATTCGGTATCCCGATACAAATCCATGAAGACTGCACTGCGGTGGTTGGCACTTAGGATTCCTTGGGAATAGGCATCCCGAAGGTAGCTGGGCAAAGCATCGTAGACCTTGGAAGGCCCTGGTGCAAAAGTGATCATGGGGTAGACTTGCTTAAAAAATACTGAATGGCCAAGGCATAGCCCTGCAATCCCAAGCCTGAAATCATTCCCACACAGGATTTGGACAAAATGCTTTTGTGTCTAAATTCTTCTCGCTTGTAAAGGTTAGAAATGTGCACCTCTAGGGTAGGTGCAGGTACTGCAGCGATGGCATCGGAAATGGCTACAGAGGTGTGGGTGTAGCCTCCTGCATTGAGGATAATCCCATCCACTTCAAATCCTACCTCCTGAATTTTATTGATCAATTCCCCTTCCACATTGCTCTGGAAATAGGCCAGCTGTACTTGCGGAAATTGGGCTTGAAGTTTAGGAAAAAAGGAATCAAAGGATTCGTTACCATATACCTCTGGCTCTCTCTTACCGAGCAAATTCAAATTGGGTCCGTTGATAAGTTGTATTTTCAAGGATTTGCGAATAAGGGTTTGTCAAAGGTACGGCCTTGCACCGAGCTTGCAAAAATTTGCGCTTAGGGACTTTTGGGTTTGCGATCGATCAGTCTAAAGAGATAGGCAAGGGTAAACTCCAAATTGGTGGACCGCATGTCAAAAATACGGTTTTGGGACTCAGGATTGGTGAAATCATAGGCAAACCTGCCTTCGGCAGCTAGGGTACTTTTGCCAAAAAGTTTAGAAATCCCTATGCCTGCAGTAAGGCCATACATGTTTTTATTGGGTCTGTCTCCGGCCTGGGCATAGGTGGGCAATTCCTTGGGAATCCCCCCGCTATACTCCCTAGAGAGGTCCTCCACTGCTCTCAGTCTTCCGATATGGGGGCCAAACTTCACCTGAAATCTTCCCGACCTCCCCGCAAATATACTGGCAAGCAAGGGGACTTTGAGGTAGGTAAACTCCGTTTGGTTTACCTTCCCCGCATCATTGCTTTGCGCAAAGCCAAGGGTGAGTTGCTGTACATTGAGTTCTATGCCTGCGTTTTTGGAATCGAGGTACTCCAGCACCAGCGCAAAAGTGGGCGCCGCGACGCCATCCACTGTTTTGCTTCTCGTGCCTGCTGTGGCTTGGTAGCTGTAAGAAGACGTAGCCATTCCCCCGCGAATCCCCAGACTCAATTGCGCCCACGCCACGCTTGGAAGAAAACTTACGACTAGAAGAAAAATCGCTTTTTGCATCCCCTAACCTACATAATTCTTTCGAGCTGCCCTAGTTTTTGTTGAGCACAAAAGTACCCTTGATCACCGCCCCAGCGGCCGTCAAGCCACGAACCTCCAGGACTACGGGACCAGCAGTATCGTTGGAAAAGAAAGAAAGCTTTACCTCTCCCTTTTCATCGGATACCAAATAAGGATTCCAATACAAGGTTTGCCTATCGTCTTTTTCTAGGACGGAGTTCCCTACTTCATGCCGCAATGGCACAAATTCATGGGACACAGCAAAGCCCTCCACCGTAAACCGGATCATCCCCTTGCCCTCAAGTTGGTCAGGAGAACCTTCCTCGTAGGTATCCTTGAGGTAAACTGCTATCACTCCGTTTCGACCTTGGTCACCCAGCATGGGCACCATTCTTGACACTACTTCTACCCGATCTATGTCAAATGGATTGATGGTACGCAAGTTGTCGGCTGCTGTAGACATCCCCCCTGGCACCAAGACTACTCCATCTACCATGACTACGGGTTCCATGCTTCTGGAAGCCGACACTGCACCGCCACGAAGTCGGATAGTTTGTTGTCCAGTTCCTCCAGCCAAGGTCACTTGAGCGCCAGGGATATTGCCCACCAAGCTATTGACCAAGTCGGTGGAGCTACCCGTTTTGGTTAGCTTTTCTCCCTCGATCACGTAGTCAGGTTTGCCATAGATGGCGTTCCCCTCTCCTTCCCCATTTGCCGTATCAGCATCCTTTTCCTCTTTTTCCACAGGTAGTCGAACAGGTGCGGCAAGAGTATTGACCTTTGGAAAATAGGGCTGCTGGGGTAAAACTACCGGGGCCTTTAATGGATCTAGAATTCTTACCTGCAAGGCTCTGCCCTTTTTGTCAGCAGCAACAAGTCCCAAGCGCATCGAGCCGTAAAACTCCATCCCTTCGATACGGAAGTCTCCTTCCAAGGTGGAAGGAAGGGAAAGCATGCCCTGAAATTCATTGATGAAGGCGGTGATTTCTGTAGCCACACCCTTTCCCTTATCGTCTGTCACCTTACCAGATACCGAAAGTTGTGTCTCCATGGGGTAGGAAAAGCGGTCCGTACCCAAGGATTCTGGAATATCGCTGAGGCTAAGACTGCTTGGAAGATCAGGGCCTCTAGGGATAGGGAGGACTTGCTCTGCATCCCAAATCCCTACCGAAAGAGTAGCTGGGGCAGGCCTGCCTTGGGAATCTCTTACTTGCAAAACAAGGCCGACTTCTTCCCTTGGTCCAATGCTTTCCTTGTCTACCTGAATACTCACCCCCTGATTGATCCATGACTGAATGGCCTCTTCTGGAGCAATACGTTGGTAAGGAGTAAGGACGCTTAGAGGGTAGATAAAATACTGGTTGGGGCCATAATTTCGCATCCAATTGGTATAGGCCCTGAGGAAATACCGCTCCCCAGACAGGGTGTCGGGCAGGAGCATGTCGCCCACCACGATGCCGTCTCGAATGGGGTATTTTTGTGCCAGTAGGATATCCCTTTCTTCGTTGATCAGCTCCAGGTGCATCACTTTGCTTAGGGCGTCGCGGAGGTAAGGGTTGCCGTAGGCAAAATACCCTTTGAAATAAAGGGTGTCGCCCGAGTAATAGTAAGGCTTGTCGCTGTGCAGGTATACTTTTTCCTGGTAATTTTTGGCTGTCTTGGAGAGATCCTGAAGCAAGAGGGCTTGTTCGGCATCGTAATCCAAGGGAAGTAAATTGGAGATGCGCTTGCGGTCCATGTCTCCTGAAAACACCACTTCTTCTGGATTGAGGACCATCCCATTGTCACGTACCCGCAATTGCCCTTGCTTTACCTCCAGCCAAGAGATGGGGTATGGTGCATCCCTGTAGGTATTGGCTTGGGCAAATCCTTTTTGGTAGTGAATCTCTATTCTGCCTTTGAGCTGCAGCAGATAGATCCCAGGAGATTCTCCAGGGATCACCAAGGGGTCTGCTTTGTAGGGCACCACGGATTTGCCCAGTTCGTTGGCAAAGATATCCGAGCGGATGTTCATACTTGCTGAGCCTCCAGGCTTGTCCCCGTAAAGATAAAACCCCTCGCGCTCCTGCCTGCCCTTGATCAAGGCACGAAACAAATTCATGGGGGAGCGTTGGTAGATGTCGGCCCTATTTTTTTCCCAAAGCGCCTGCTGGGCCTCGCTGCTTGGGGTCAGCAATTCAAAGCGGGCAGCCCCCACAATGCGGTAGGAGGTGGGCGCATCCACAAATTCTTTCAAGTTGAAGGTGATCTTATACCCCAAGTAGAGGTTTTCTATTTCCAAGGGCTGCTCGGCACTCGCCAGAAAGGATCCCTTTTCACTGCTCTCGGGGAAGTCTATCACCCATGGATTCAGAATGCGGGTTTGAGCAGCCGCTTCATCGGTGCCTATAAACAGGTTTTGAAATTTGCGCAAGTCCCTTTCCCAATCCTTATCCCTAGAGGATTTGATTTCTTGTTCGGAAAGTTCTTGTACCAAGGGAGTCATGCTCAGGCTGAGGGTAAGGGTCCCTCCTGGCTTTAGGGTAATTTTCCGTAGCTCGGCACTATATCCCAAAAAAGAAAACCCTATCTCTTGAGGCCCAGGCTCCAAACCTGCCAAGGTAAAGTTGCCCTGCAGGTCGGTGACGGTAGATAAGGTGGTATTGTTGACAAATACGGAACAAAAAGGAAGGGCTTCGCCTGTCTCCGCATCCTTCACCTGACCTGTGACCGTAGCGGTCTGTGCCCAAGCCAAAAGGGGGAGCAAGAGCAAAAGAAGTAAGGTGGCCAGGTGCTTTTTCATGAGGGTCAGGGAGATCAAGCCGCGGTGGAAAGGGTAACCTGGTGACTCAGGTCAATCCTCTCTTTCCTTGAGCTTTTTGTCCTCCACATTTTTGTTGAGGAAGTCGTTGATGGTGTCTATGGAAAAGCTGGAAGAAATCTCTCCAAACGAATTAATTTCCATGGAAAATCCCTCCAAGTCCTTGTGTACGCGAGGCTGCGCTTGCTTTTTTTTCTTCTTTGAGCTCATGTTATCCTACAAGTGGTAAGGTATGTAACGCAAATCGGATTCTTTTGGCTACTTCTTGAGGGCCCAATATTGCAAAAACTTCCATCAAGTCTGGCCCTGCTCCCCAGCCGGTGACAGCAAGCCTTACCGCTTGCATGACTTTTCCCAACTTAATTTCCAATGCTTCCGCGGTAGCTTCAAGCAAGGCTTTTGCCGAGCTGGCATCAAAAGGCAAGCTACTTCCTGCCTCTAGGGCAGCCGCATAGGCCTCCAACACCCGGGTGGCCTCCTGATTCCATTTTTTGGCAACCAGCTCCTCGTCAAATTGACTAGGGGATTGTCGCAGCATTTGGCTGTCTTTCCAGAAATCCCCTGGAAAGGTCACGCGTTCTCTGAGCAGGTGTACGATGGCCGTAGCTTTGCCTGCCTCAAGCTCCACTCCTGCGGCTTTAGCATCTTGAAGAAGGTACTCCCGCTGCTGTTCCACGGAAAGTTGGCGGAGGTAATGTTCGTTAAACCACTTGGCTTTGGCGATGTCAAACTTAGTTCCTGCCTTGCCGATTCGATCGATAGAAAAGGCATCTATGAGTTCGGTAAGAGAAAATATCTCTCGTTCATCTCCTGGATTCCAGCCTAAGAAGGCAAGGAAGTTGAGCAGAGCATTCGGCAAGTAGCCTGTCTCCCTAAAGCCACTCGATTTTTCTCCTGTAAAGGGATCGGTCCAGTTGAGAGGGAATACGGGAAACCCCAATTTGTCCCCATCTCTTTTGGAGAGTTTGCCATTGCCGTCCGGCTTGAGGAGCAGGGGCAGGTGGGCAAACTGAGGCATGGACGCTTCCCAACCAAAAAATCGGTACAAGAGTACATGCAAGGGAGCCGAGGGCAACCATTCCTCTCCGCGAATCACGTGGGTAATCCCCATGAGGTGGTCATCCACGATATTGGCCAGGTGGTACGTGGGCATGCCATCTGACTTCATGAGCACCTTATCGTCTAAGGTACTGGTATGTACCACCACCCAGCCTCGGATCAAATCGTGAAAGCGTACTTCTTCCTTCAAGGGGAGTTTGGCACGAATCACGTAGGGCTGTCCCGAGGCCAATCGTTCCTGCACCTCTGCTTTGGAGAGGGTAAGGGAATTTTTCATTTGGGTACGAGTGATGCTGTTGTACTGGGGCTGCACCACCCGAGCAGCGGTAAGACGATCCCGCATGGCTTCAAGCTCCTCCGCGGTGTCAAATGCATAGTAGGCGTGCCCTTTCTCGATCAGGTCTAGTGCATACTGCAAGTAGCTTTCCTTGCGCTCGGATTGGCGGTAGGGGCCTACGTCACCTGGCTTCCAGGGGCTTTCGTCGGGGGGAATACCTAGCCAGGCTAGGGATTCTTGGATGTATTCCTCTGCACCAGGCACGAATCGAGTTTGGTCCGTATCTTCTATGCGGAGAAGGAACTTTCCCCCCATTTTCTTGGCAAATAAGTAATTGTATAGGGCCGTACGCAAGCCACCGATGTGAAGGGCTCCTGTAGGGGAGGGAGCAAAGCGTACGCGAACTTCTTGAGTCATGGATGTAATGAACTGCTCAGGGGACAAAGATAAGAATTTGTATCTGACCTTTGAGGTCTTCCAGACCTCGAAGGTCTACTAGATGGATGTAAGCTTAAACCTTCGCTGTTTAAAAAAACAGCAAAGGTTAAAAAAAAGGGGAACTCCAAAAGGAAGTTCCCCAATTTGCTAGGAGTGCAGTCTTACTGCTTGCCTCCGATTTTCTCTTTGATACGAGCCGCCTTACCTTGACGACCTCTCAAGTAGAACAATCTTGCTCTTCTCACCTTTCCTTCTCTCACCAAATCGATTTGTTCGATAGAAGGAGAGATAATAGGGAAGATACGCTCTACTCCAATGCCATTAGACACCTTACGTACGGTAAAGGTCTCGCCATTGGTGTTGGGATTTTTGCGTTGAATGACTGTACCCTGAAATTGCTGGATACGCTCTTTGTTACCTTCGCTGATTCGTACGTGTACGTTGATGGTATCACCAGATTTGAAAGAAGGGAATTTGGCTCTCGCCTCGCTGTATTCCGCTTCTACAATTTTCAATAGATTGCTCATAGCTGTATGGTTTATGCTTTCGCAGTTCTCCGCCGCAGCGGCATTAATGAATTACTTTTTTTATAGCTCATCTTTTCCTATTCCCAGCCGGAGCCTTTAAGCAGGTCAGGCCTTTTTTCTTGGGTTAGTCGAAGAGATGTTTCAAATCTCCATTGGCTTATCTTGGCTTCGTGTCCTGAGAGCAGTACCTCGGGGACTTCTCTTCCTTCAAATACTGCTGGCCGGGTGTACACCGGAGGAGCGAGAAGTTTGTCCTGGAAGGAATCCGTCAAGGCAGAGGTCTCGTCGTTGAGCACTCCGGGGATCAGGCGTATGAGGGCGTCAGCGACGACCGCAGCTGCGAGTTCTCCTCCTGAAAGCACATAGTCTCCTATGCTGATCTCCTTGGTGATGAAGGCATCCCTCACCCGCTGGTCCACCCCTTTGTAATGACCACAGAGGATCAGGAGGTTTTTCGCTTGGGAAAGGGTATTGGCCATGGCTTGATCGAAGGTCTTTCCATCAGGAGTCATGTAGATGATTTCATCGTACCTTCTCTCCTGTTGAAGGGCCTCGATGCAGCGAGCGATAGGCTCGATCATCAACACCATTCCGGCGCCTCCTCCGAAAGCATAATCGTCCACCTGCTTTTGATTGCCGGTGGCGTAATCTCGGAGGTTGTGAATCCTCACGCGGGCGATGCCTTTATCTTCAGCTCTTTTGAGTATGGAGTGAGAAAAAGGCCCTTCCAACAGTGCGGGCACTACCGTAATGAGGTCAATGTGCATGGCTCAATCTTCCAGATAAATGTCAAGTAAGCCTTGGGGCAATCGGCAGAAAACTTTTTTTGCTGCCTTGTCTACTTGGGTAATGATGCCGTCCTGTAAGGGAATCAGCACTTCTTTGCCCTTGTGGGTTACTCCAAGGAGGTCCTGCGTTTCCAAATCGTAGACGATTTGCACAGGTCCTACGGGTCCGGTAGTCTCATCAACTACCTCAAACCCAATCAAATCGTGGTAGTAGTACTGCCCTTCATCCAATTCGGGAAGTTCGGTAAGAGGAAGGTAGGCTTCCGATCCCACGAGAACTTCTACCGCATCGATGCTGTGCAGTTCCTCAAACTTGGCCAAGGCTCTACCTCCAGGTTGGATCACAAAGTGTTCCAAAAAGAAGGGAGTCAATCGTCCTTTTTGTTCGAGAAAGAGGTGCTCCAATCCTTCGTATGCCTCAGGATCGTCTACATCGAGCACCACATTGACTTCACCACGTAATCCATGAACTTTGGCTATCCGGCCTATCAAAAAGCACTGGTCCTTATTCATGGTAAGGGTATATTATTCTCCAGCAGCGCCAGCATCGGCTGAGCCAGCATCAGCTGTGTCAGCGGCAGGTGCATCAGCGGAGTCAGTATCTTCAGCAACAGCTTCCACTGCAGGAGCAGTTTCTTCAGCAACTGGAGCTTCTACTTCCTCAGCAGCTTCTACTACCGGCTCTTCAGCGGAGGCAGCTTCAACTTCAGGAGCAGCAGCAGATTCTTCTTCTACCACTGGAGCTTCCACTGCAGGAGTTCCTTCTTCTACTGCAGGTGTAGCAGCTACAACAGCAGCAGCGCTGGCTTCGGCTTCTTTGGCTTTCAATGCGTCGATACGGGCCTGATTTTTAGCGGCCTCAGCGGCAAGGGCTTCCTTACGTTGCTTTTCCTTAGCAGCAGCAAGTTTATCCTTTTTGCCTTCGATTTTGCTGTCTTTCTCGGCAAGCCATGCGTTAAATTTAGCATCGGCTTGTTCTTGAGAGATAGCACCTTTCAACACTCCGATTTGCAGGTGTTTTTTCAGCATCACCCCACGGTAAGAAAGCATGGCTTTCACGGTGTCGGTGGGTTGCGCTCCATTCAACAACCAGGTAAGAGCACGCTCATTGTTGAGGTTGATGGAAGCAGGGTTGGTGTTGGGGTTGTAAGTCCCGAGTTTTTCGATGAAGCGTCCATCACGTGGAGCTCTTGCATCAGCTACAACCACGTCGTAAATGGCTTGTTTTTTGCGTCCACGACGTGCTAATCTGATTTTTACGGACATAAAATTAACTATTAAAGTGAGCGGATGGAACCCGTCCATCCTAAATTTGGACTGCAAAGATACGATAAAGGATTGGAAAGCTACAAGTTGCGTAGTAAATATTTGCGGGAAACTTGAGTTTTGGATTAACTTGCGGGCGCAAACGGGCCCTGAAACAGGGATCTAGCACCTCGGTGCTAGGTGCTGAGGTAGGGAAGATAAGCTTTGCGCCCAGAGGAGGGCATCCCTTTGGCCTCGTAGTTCAATGGATAGAATAGAAGTTTCCTAAACTTTAGATATGGGTTCGATTCCCGTCGAGGCTACTTTTCAAATACAACACCTTTTAAATTTTTTATATTTCTTTTTAGCCTTTCCTAATATTAAAACTTCACATTGAAGAACGATTGGTAGGATTTTACCTTTCATTCCTCTTAAAACTTGAGGGCGGAAAATGAAATTTTAAAAAGGAATTTTTCTTTTTTAAAAAATAAACTCACTTTCTTTCTACAGCCACTGTTCCCCAGATCACCACTAACCCTAATAAATTGGGGGAGGAGAGCTACTGATTGGGTAGCTAGTGACAAGGGAAGGCCTGGGGTATTTAGCAGGTGAACTAGTAAAAAAACCCTTATATTTAAGTTTACCTGAACAGAAAACTTAATTGATTTAACCCAAAATGAAAACCTACCCCAGCATATTCAATGATGTCATCGGCCCGGTCATGCGCGGCCCCTCGAGTTCGCATTGTGCTGCATCCATCCGGATTGGACGGATGTGCCGTGACTTGATGGATGGGAATATCCAGGAGGTCTATGTGGAGTTTGACCCCAACGGCTCTTTAGCCACCACGCACAAAGGGCAAGGTTCTGACATGGGCTTGTTTGGGGGATTTTTGGGTTGGGAAGCCTACGAGGAGCGACTCCCAGATTACCTGAGGGCAATTGAAGAAGCGGGTATCCAGATAAAAATCGATATCCATCCCATAGGCGCCACCCATCCAAATACCTACAAACTCACGCTCTCCAATAAAAAGGAGTCCCGTGAAGTAACCTCCATTTCTACCGGTGGGGGCATGATTGAAATCATTGAAATCGATGGAGCAAAAGTATCTATGGCGGGGGATTTTTATCAAACCCTCGTCTACGTAAAGGAAGCAGGTGCCCTCCCAGAATTTATTGAAAAGTCAATGCCCTGCGATGAAGTCGCAGTACGTCAGGGCAAATTCACCTTTATCGAAATCAAGGCAAACGCCTTTTTGAAGGAGGAAGTCTGCCAGGAACTGCTACAAATGGAAGAGGTACTTTTTATAAAAAAGATCAAGCCGGTCCTCCCAGTTATGTCTCGAAAAGGCCTAGAAGTGCCCTTCATTACCTGCGAGGAAATGCTGCTGTTCAACCAGGACAAAAACCACTCCCTCTGGGAACTTGCCGTGGACTACGAAAGCATGCGCGGAAATATATCCAGAGAGGAGGTTTTTGAAAAGATGAGGAGCATAGTACAAATCATGCAAAACTCCATCGACCTTGGATTGAAGGGAACCAAATACGCTGACCGAATTCTTGGTCCCCAATCCCTCGAGTTTCAGAAGCAGCTAGAAGATAAGAAGTTGGTAGAAGGCGATATTCTCAACCAAGTGATCCTCTATACCTCTGCCATGATGGAGGTCAAAAGTTCGATGGGAGTCGTAGTGGCGGCCCCCACCGCCGGCTCCTGTGGAGCGCTCCCAGGAGCCATCATTGGCATTGGCAGGGGACTTTCCTTGTCGGAAGACGACATGGTCAAAGCGATGCTCGCAGCTGGGATTATCGGCGTATTTATTGCCGCCCATGCCACCTTTGCGGCAGAAGTGGGAGGATGTATGGCCGAATGCGGTTCGGGTTCAGGCATGGCCGCTGCAGGTATTGTGGAATTAAAAAAAGGTACCTTAGATCAATCCCTAGGTGCAGCCTCTATGGCTTTGCAATCATCCCTAGGCATGATTTGTGACATGATTGCCGATCGTGTGGAAGCTCCCTGCCTGAATCGAAATGTAATGGCCGCCACCAATGCCATCTCCTGTGCCAACATGGCCTTGTCAGATTACAACCACCTGATCCCCTTGGATGAAGTGGTGGAAACGATGAAAAAAGTAGGAGATGCCATCCCAAATACCTTACGCTGCACGGGCCTAGGGGGATTGGCAATTACCAAAACTGCAAAGAAGATTGAGGCGATGTTGAATCAACAGGAGCAGGAAGCCGCCAAAACCTTTTTTAAGGTGTGTTAATCTCATGGTTACACTGAATCATCCGCCACTAATTCCCTTTCTTCTATGCTTTTTTTTATTTGGGTTTCATTAGTTGCCTTGGCCGTCTGGTTTGGCTTTGTATTCATCAAAGACCTCCTAGCAAATCGGGCCAAATTTGAAAATTCAAGTTGGCTCAAAACTTCGGTGATAGGCTTTGTGGTCAATTTCTTTGACGTGCTGGGGATCGGGGCCTTTGCGCCGCAAACAGCCTTATTGAAATTTACGCGGCAAACGGAAGACAAGCTGATTCCTGGCACCATGAATGTAGCGAACACCATCCCTGTCCTCCTTCAGGCATTTATTTTTATCACCATTATCGAAGTAGACCCGCTCACCTTGATAGCTATGCTGGTATCCGCTGCTACAGGGGCAGTAATTGGCGCGGGCATAGTGTCCAAACTTTCAGAACGAAAAATCAGGCTGACCATGGGAATTGCCTTGGTGATCACCGCTGGATTTATGCTGGCCCGAATGATGGACTGGATTCAAGGCGGTGGGGACGCAATCGGCTTGACGGGATTCAAATTAGTCTTCGCCGTGGTGGTCAATTTCTTTTTGGGCGCGATCATGACAGCAGGTGTAGGCTTGTACGCCCCTTGTATGGCCTTGATTTTTGCCTTGGGCATGTCTCCCACCGTTGCTTTTCCCATCATGATGGGCTCTTGTGCATTTCTGATGCCTCCGGCCTCCGTGAAATTTATCAAGACAGGTTCCTACAACAGGAAGGCTTCCCTCGCCATGGCGATCCCTGGTTCCATTGCTGTGTTAATCGCGGCTTTTATAGTCAAGTCCCTGCCCTTGCAAACCCTGCAGTGGGTCGTGCTGGCAGTGATTTTGTATACCTCAGCCACCATGCTGGTAGCTGGACTCAGAAAGAGGCAAGCCTAGTTCTCAATGTAGGAGATACTGACTAACTGAAGCAGCCAAAGTGAACTAATGAATAAGAAGGTCAGCGAGCTGAAATCGGGACTTTACTGAATCTTCCCCAAACCACAAATAGGGTCAGCAGAAGAAAAGCCACTTGGGTCATAATAGGCTCTCCTTTAGAGGCATGTAGGGCCGTGGCCAAGCCCATGATGATGGCTAAGCCTAGAGCTGCCAATGGAGTGAGTACAGGAAGGATACGGAGTGCGGCAGGCAGAATCAGTCCAAGAGCCCCTAGGACTTCTGCAATCCCGATAAATCGAATCAAGCCCACTCCATATTTTTCAATAAGCTCACCCGATTGTTGAATAAGATCTGCCTCAGAGGTAGTCAATTTGTTGACCCCAATCATGCCAAAGGCGAGGGCGAGGGCAACTTGCACCACCCACAGGGCGATGTGAAGGGCTTTATAAGGGCTAGGATTAGACATTTTTTTGGTTTGGAGTAGTATTAATTGTTCAAGTTACGATCAAAAAACCATTTTTATCGGGTCCCTATATTAGCCCAGTTTGAACTTCATAGGCAATCTCATACGGGTCCTAACAGGTCTACCTCTATGCTTACCAGGCTCCCAATTCGGGCTATTTTTCACCAAATTAATTACAACCTCGTCACAACCTCCTCCGATACCTCTCAACACTTCAACGTCTTGAATAGATCCATCTGTGTTGATAACGAACACTACGATTACCGTGCCTTCCACACCCATTCTTCTGGCTTGTGTTGGGTATATTAGGTTATCAGAAAGGTATTTATTCCAGCCTTCCATCCCTCCAGGGAAAATAGGCTGTTCATCTACCAGTTCAAAAATTTCATCAGCTTTTTCTTTTTCAACATTATATCTTAAATCAATTTCTTCAATTCTTTCTTCAATTCTTTCTTCAATTTTTAATTCTTGAGGTTGGCTTATCAAAAAATTTACTTGATTTTTCAATTCCTCATTAAAAATCAAAATTTCCGGATTGGTTAATTCAGTACTTGCATACTCCACAAGCTGAATGATTTGATTTCCATATTGATGTTCCTTTATAATCTTGTTTTGTTCTACGTGAAATTTCTTATTCAAATTTCCAAACTCGTTGAGTGAAATGGTTTGAAAGCAAGAAGGAGACAGCTCCATATGAATGATGTTACCATAACTTCTAGAAAAATAAATTACTACCCTTTCCCCATAATTCTTCGGGAATGAGGACTTTGTAAAACTTAAATCAGAATTACTTTCTATAATCGAATTTAGTTCTGCCAAATCCCATCCTTCCATCTTTAAAAAATTATGGATATCCATAAAAGAGGAGTTTTGCATCTTAAACAATTGATGCCTATAAAAACAAGTTGCTTCTGTTGTGCCTATTAAGAAGAAAAATAGCACGAAGCAAAGTGTACTTTTGATTGGCGAAAATATTATCCTATTCATGATACAAAAGTGTTTTACAAAAAATGCCTTACCTAAGACAATTTATTTTTCAATAACTCCTAGTTAGCCTCCAATCTTTTAATTAAAGTATAAAAAAAATTTCCCACACGTTCTCTGATAAATAAAAGTTCAAGGATAAGTTCACTTGATTAAATTACTCTATCTAAACGAGAACTCCTGAGTCCTGTTGGCACCCACATTCTACCACTTGCCTATTTTCTACCCTAGTTTCTAATGCATCTTACAGAATATCCCCAGGCTCTTTCATAGTCAAAAAAGCCAGCACCCCCTGAATTAAAGTCTAAAGCAATTGATCTATTACCACTTACATTACTAGTCCAATAACTCCCCCAACTTCCTATTCCTCCTCCTAATCCATCATCATACCAGCGATAACCTGCAGCTGGTAAATTTAATGGAGAAGCAGATGCCCCTGAACTGTTTTTACCATCCCAACTTTGTATCTCTGCATTCCACTCACTTTCGGTAGGCAACCGGTACCCTGATGGGCATGGATTATTTGTCCCCGAGACTCCTTGCCATAGATTTGAATTTTGAGGATTTCTCCAATCATAGGGTGTATTTGGAGATATAATAAAATTACCAGTAGATGGTGTATTTGACGCACTTAGTGTAGAGCTAATTGATGAATTTCTGCATTGATGTCCATCCGCTCTTCTTCCCCACTGGTACAAATCTCCAAATGAACCTGTATCGCTAGGATTTGTTGCTTTCTTGGATGCACCTAAGTTTCTATCCATCCAAGTCCGGCCTGTAATGGGATTAGTGACTGGTATAATCGCTGTTTGTATTCCTCCACAAAAAACCGTGTTTTGCGGATAAGCTGAAGTTCCAGATGACTCAACAGTCATTGTAAGTGCACACGTACGTCCTCCTATATTCAGGGCAAAACTAGCCGTGCCACTTCCTGAAGGGGTTCCTGTAATGGTATAGGTCAATAAGCCGCTTCCATTCGCAAAACTCCCTGGCGCAAGAGTCGCTGTCAATCCACCTATCCCCGTCGAGGTGACAACTTGCCCCGAGTGTCCACCCCCATTGCCTCCAGAATAAGGAATGACAGAGCTCACACCGGAAGCAGCTGCGCCATTGATAAGCAAACCGTTGTTTGTAGCCTCAGGACAATTTAATCCCGAGATTGTTCCAAGAGGACTGACTACACGAGTAAAGGTACAGGATTGCCCCCCAATAGAAATAGCAAAACTTGCTGTTCCCGGACCAGAGGGGTTTCCGGTTATGTTAAAAGTTAAATTTCCAGAGGTCGATGAAAAATTTCCTTGAGCTAAGGTAGCAGTCAATCCAGTTACCCCAGTAGAATTTATAGATTGGCCCACATAGCTACCCCCTGAAAGTGTGGTATAAGGGATTACAGTACTTACCCCTGTTGCAGGCAGGGTTGCCACCAAATTACCACTATTCAAAGCAGAGGCACAGGCCAAGTTTGATATTTGCTGTTGAATAAACTTTGCCCTAACATTTTTGGGATTATCTACAGTAATATTCTGAGGAACATTTTTCCCGGTCAAATCCCCAGACCAACTGTCAAAAATCCAACCTTGCTTAGGAACAGGCGTCAATTCTACAATTGTGCCGAATGGATATTCTCTACCTGAAGGTGTAAATACAATTCTCTCCGAAACGGTGCCCTCTCCTTCAACAGTTAGATTAAGTGGGTAATTACGCCTAATAAAAATAGCCACAACAGACTTATTCGACGACATGGTCAACCTCAGCGGATTAGTGGTCCCACTCGCATCTCCTTCCCAATTTTTAAAGACCCAGTGCTGGTTAGGCTCTGGAGTAAGCGTTACCACCTCTCCAGTTGGATAACTACTTAAGGCTGGAGACACATTAATCCTTCCCGCACCAGATGGTAGCACCGAGGTAGTAAGTGTTTTTGGAACTTGAGGATCAAATGGATTGTTAAATTCCCGCTCTTGACAGGAAGGAATGAAACCCATCAAAAAAAGAAGAATTAACCCATTTAGCTTATTAGAATAAAAAGCATGTTTAAAAAATTTAAGAAGATATTTATCTTTATTTAATGCCATATAAATCTATTTTTTAAAAGAAAAAGTATCAGAAAAAGAGTTTGATACTAATTAATAATCCTCCTACTCCCAATAAAATAGGAGCCATCCTATCTGCATTTTCTACCTGACTTCTCAAGGAGGCGGCTTCAGTCGGATTGGTTGATTTATTGTATGCCTCATAATTTTGATTAGCAGACTGCATCATCAACAAACCCGCTCCTACGCCTCCTAGCCCCAAGGCAAGAGAAAGATTTTTTACCGCTTTTTTTGAGTTTTCCTTAACTTTTCCTTCGTCTTTTTCAAGATTGAAAAAATCTGCAGTAAGAATTTCATTTTCTTTGGTTACAGAAAATTCTTTTGTAAACAAATGATAGTTCTTTTTAAGTACTTTAATCGTATGATTACCATAAGATACATTTTCAATTACCCCATTTTTAGCAGGAATCCTTATATCATCAAAATATATGTTAGCCCCACTCGCCACAGATATGGGTAAAGTGACTTTACCCAACTTCAATTGCATGGAATAATTGTGAACAAGTGAGGGCCCTCCTTTTTTCAAATTCAAGGTTGTATTAAAATCTTGATAAAGATCACTCCTCAAGGTAATATAATAAGAGCCTAATGGCAGATATCCCCTAAAAGGGTTATTTTCTTCTTTATTGTTTAAAAAAAGCTTAGCGTCGGGCGGACTAGTATTAATTTCCACATATTTAATCGCAGAATCTAGTTTAAATTGAAAAAGATAATCAATTCCATTCTTCAAAGTAAGTGCAGTATCTAATTTTAAAAAATTCTCCTTTTCAATAGAAATTTTAACAGAATCAGAAGAAACAACAAAACTTTCAAGAGAAGTCATTCCTTGCTTTAGAATTTTTTGGGTGGTTGCAGATTCAACTTTAAATGAAGCGTTGCCAGGATTTGATTGGATAATTAATAAAGGGGGTGAATTTTTATCTCTTTCATAAACATTATAAAAAAGTTTAGATTGAGGAAATGAGGAATTTGGAATAATTATTTTGCCTTCATAATACCCAGGGAATTTCAATCTGATTTCATTATTTTTGTTGATAGGAAGAAATAGAATCCAATTCTCCCTGATTTCATCATACCGTGGACTTTTATTTCTAATCCATCCTTGAGAAGATTCAAACTTTAAACCTTCTCTGAAATTTGGAGCGTATAAAATAACTACGATTTCTGAATTTTCTTGATGATCCTCTATGAAAAACCCTCCTTGATTTGTAAGTTCTGTATCAAGTGTTATTTCAAAAGATTTTTGAGAAAAAACAATTGAAGGCAATAAGAACATCAGAAATAGAATACTGAACTTCATGTCATTAAAAAGTTAATAGATTTTAAAGATAGCACTAGTTACAATAAATGCTGGAATTTCTAAAATAATTTTATTCACAAATGAAGTTTAGATACTTAAAAGCACTTATCAATCTCAGATTGAATATAATTTAAATATTAATATTTTTTTTGAAAACTATCTTTTATTGGAAAAAAATAAGTGCTTAAGATCGGAATAAGGATTTGATTATAAGCCAAACACTAAACTTTGGGTTGTATTAATTAAAAAGTAAAAGATTTTAAAACCCAATTCTTATTCACTTTGCCCTTATCTTTAATCTACATCAACATGCTACGATTAAATTAAAAATAGATTATAAAAAGGCAATTTCATTTACCGGATTTATTATTTCCCAATAGTGTAGAACTCATTGATTTTTAGGGGTGTGTAGAAAGGATTGTCCATGGCAGCGGACCTAATGATCCTATTTATTGATAAAATTCAAAACCTCTGCCTCCCTTAGAAAAGAAAAAATCCCAACCTTTTGGGCTGGGATTTTTAAAATTCAATCTGGCAAGTTTAGCCTACCTTAATTTGCTTTACCGGTTTGCTTACAGTCAACTCTTTTTTGGGAAGAGTAAGTTTCAAAATGCCATGTGCGTAGGCCGCATCAATCTTATCGACGAGCAAATTATCGGGTAAGGTAAAGGAGCGGGAAAATGAGTGGTAGGAAAATTCCTGGCGACGGTAATTCTTGTCTTCCTCGGATTTTTCCTCCTCCTTTTCCCCACTAATGCTCAACACTCCGTCATGAACCTCCACCTTAAAATCTTTCTTTTCAAGGCCTGGGACTGCAAGCTCGATGGTGTAGGCCTTCTCGTTTTCGCTGATATTTGCCCCTGGCATCATCCCCCAGGTGTCAGGCGTAAAAAGATTGCCATCAAAATCGAGAAGAGAAGACCCAAACCATCGGTCTGGATTGAAGAATTCGCTTGCCAAACTGGGAAACGCCCTTCCGCCGTTTTTTCTTGTTGTGACTAGTGACATGTGGTTGTAGTTAAATGGATTGAGTTAAAAATTTCATCATGTCAAATCTAAAAACTGATAAAATCCTCAAAGCTAACGGAGATCAGTAATCGAGCTGATTTATGTCAGGAGCGACCTAATAATTGTCGAATGTCGACCAGAGACAATATAGAAGCAAGGGCAAAAAGAGAGAAAATAAGAGCTCAGAGAATACCGTGGATCATGGACCAAAAATTATGTTTATAAATAAAAAAGTAGGGTATTTCAACTTTTTAACTCTAAATTTACATTTAATTTAGAGTTAGTTTTGAAGCAAATAAATATTTGAATACTCCTTACCAGCAACCTTGGCTAAGAAAGTAATTAATTTCCATTAAAATTTAGAAATCATGAGAAATTTAACAGGTCTACTTGGTTTAGTACTTCTTCCCCTCCTTCTGGTATCCTGTGGTATTGGTTCTTCCAGAGAAATCTCCCTCATTCCTGTAAAAAATGGAGATGATTACCAGTACGTAGATAAGGAAGGAAAAATAATTATCAACCCACAGTTTTCTCAAGCTACAGCATTTAGAGAAGGTCTAGCTCTGGTGAGAGGTTCAGGAAAAAACCCAAAATGGGGGTTTATTAATGAGGAGGGAAGTTATGTAATCCCTGCTAGCTTCAAAGACGCCACAGTTTTTAGTGAAAATCTGGCTTGGGTAGTAACGGAAAATCAAGCTCCCACCGCGATAGATGAAAATGGTGAGGTGAAATTTACCTTACAAGATGCTGAGACGGTGAGAGTCTTCAAAGAAGGTCTTGCTGCATTTAGCAATCAATCTAAAGAATCTTCCGATGATTTAAATTCTGCAGCTGATTCTATAGCCTTTTCAGATGGTATAGAGCCCCTGAATATACTTTGGGGATTTGTTAATACTGAAGGCAATGTGGTTATTAGACCTCAGTTTACTGCGACAAGTAATTTTTCAGGAGGCCTTTGTGCTGTACTAGATGAAGAGGGCAAATGGGGCTACATCGACAAGGAAGGAAAAATAGTTATCCCCCATCAATTTGATGATGCCGGAAATTTTGTAGATGGAATGGCTGTGGTAGAATTTGACGGGAAGTCTGGATCTATCGATGAAGAAGGCAAGTATATCATCAATCCTCAGTTTGAAAATATGATTGTGGACGGAGATATTTTCTTGATCGAGCAAAATGATAAGTGGGGATGGGCAGATAGAGATGGAAAAATTATCATTAATCCTCAATTTGATAATACTGGACTATTCTTAGGAAATGAATTGGCTCCCGTAAAAATGGGAGATGATGTAGGTTATGTGGACAAAGAAGGAAAAATTAAAATTAACCCTCAGTTTAGCGGAGGATTTCCTTTTGTAGATAATTGGGCGATAGTAAAGAGTGGAAAAAAATATGGAATCATTGATTCGGACGGTAAATATATTGTAAATCCTCTTTTTGATGATATCAGCAATGATTTAATCAATTATATAGTAGACGGAAGCTCATCCTATGAATATGTGGATACCGACTATTTCAATATTGATCCGATCTTATCTCGAATTGATCTGGAATCACCCGAAGGGCTTACCCTAAACAGCACTATTAGTGATGCAGTGGCAAAATTGAACCTCTCACAACAAGCCTTTAACCAGTATTCAGAGACGCATACCCTTTTAAATAACGTTTCTATTACTAGCGATGCCAGTATGAGTTTTTCAGTTCAAGCAATTAGTCACCAAGAAATAGTGGTTGGTTGGTACTGGGAACGCGTATTTAATCCTTCTGCACCTATCACAGGGTTGAATTACACGATTAGCCTTTATAATAAAGGGTACTACAAAGCAGACCAAGTAATGTCCGCCATTGAAAAAGAGATTAAAGGATTAAAAAAGGATGAAGTCGAGTCGGCTAATGGAGAATGGACTGTATATGCCAATAGCACTAAGAAAATCTACTTAAATACAAGAGAGAATCAAGTGAACATTTGGATAATGAAGGCAAACTAATTTTACCAGGTCTTCTCCTAGGAAAAAGAAAAAATAATTACATAAAAAATGCTTCCCATTCATGGGAAGCATTTTTTATTGCAATGGGGAAATTCAAAATCTGAAAAAAAGAATCAGCACTTGCCTTCGGAAATTTTGAAATGAAGAATAGCCTTACCAAACTTTTGGAAGGTAGGGATTGGGCTCCAAGATTCCCTTAAGAGAGGTGTAGGGTAAAAGCAGTTCCATAGGGCCTTCAGCATAGGATCGAATTTCATAAGTATTGTAGAAAAACAATAACCCCTCTTCAGTGATTAAAAAATTAGTATACAATATTAAGAGCTTGCTAACTAATTGATTTCAAGTTCAAAAAGAGCTTCCTAAGCTCTGAAATCAATATAAAAATCCCCCTCCCACCGCAATAAAACAGAAATAATAGTGCTGTTCAATTTTTTGATAAGAAAGGTAAAATCTTTGTATTTTCGGATCGAGGAGTAGTTCATTGTGGGGCTCAGAATGTTTCCACTCCAAAAAACTAAATTTTGCAATATCGTAATCTGTTGAAGTTCCCGAAGAGATCTTGTTGAAAATCTCTTGGATTTCTTTGCTGCTTGAAAACCAATTTTTCGAATCATTTTTTTCTGGAATATAAATTTTCGCAATATTTTCTCCTCCGTATGTAAAACCAGAAATGTACGAATGTATGTTTTCGGTAAAACCATTGTGACTAAAATCGGTCACTAAATATTTACTCCGTAAATCAGTAAATTCTTTCATGGAGTGGTCAATTTTGACTGGATTTAACCCATTTGAAACCCTGTATTCGTTTAGAATCTGTTCGAAATGAACAATGAGGAGAACATCGTTATTACCTGGGCTTTTGAAACTAGTCAATAATAATAAACAGAGAACAAAAGTTATTTTTTTCATGGGATACCGCTGAATTTTCTAAGTAATTTTGAAAGTAACTCGAATCCTTGCCGAATTACGAATATTCCAAGGCCTTAATTTTCAATAGGTAGGCTCGTTCTAAATTCATTTGCGACCTGCAAAGAATTGATAACAGACGGCCTTATACCATTATTCCAAACGAAAAATCTACTGCAGTTATTGCACCCTCGAAATCTTAATTATCCTCCTTTTTTTGAAAGAATGTCCCATCTTCATTTATCTCAAGTATACTTTCTGGGATGTCTTGGGCAGTCAACTGCTGAATCTCCTTTAGCACCCGTTGAGATTCATCCAAAGCAGGGATCCCTTTTCCAACTTGCATGGTTGAATGGATTTTACCTCGAATAAATTCCCCGTTCTTGGTCATTTCCACCTCAATAATTGGACTGATCCCATTGGGCCCACTGAGATTAAATCTCCCATAAGTGGCAAAATTCCCCATACTGTAGACAATAAGTCTGTTTTTGTAGGTATCTAACGCTCTAGTTACATGTGGCCCATGACCCAATACCACGTCAGCCCCTGCATCAATTACCATCCGAGCAAATTCGTAAGGGTTTCCCCTATTCTCCCCCAAAAAAGTCTCTGTTTTTCTAGTGATATGCCTCATAGCAGCTCCTTCTGCCCCACCATGAAAAGACACGATCACAAGGTCACTGATGGAGTCCAAATGAGCGATGATTTTCTTAGCATTCGCATAATCATTTAAGGGTATCGTCCCAGAATTGGGTGCAAAAGCAGCAAAACCAAATTTCACACCTTCCTTTTCAAAGGTAGTATAAGGAACACTTTTTAGTCCCGCGTGGGGAATCCCTGCTTCTTGCAAAACCCTTAAGGTATTTCTAACTCCTACCTCTCCAAAATCATTGACATGGTTATTTGCTACACTGAGTAAATTAAACCCCGCTTCTAAAAAATAATTTATATAATGATCAGGGGTCTTAAATGCATAACAAACACTTGGGTCTGAACACTTTTTTACGGGACCATCATCCGTCAACAAGACTCCCTCTAAATTTCCAAAAGTAATGTCCCCGGTTTGAAGAATACCCTTAACCGCAGCCAACATATCCTTACCATCATTTGGTGGCAAATATCCCGCATTGGGGAAATTTGTTCCCAACATGATGTCTCCAACCCCAATCAATTTGATTACTTGAACTGAATCATCACGTACAGGAACTTTTTCAGTTATTACTGGAACAGTATCCTGAATTAAGTCAAGAAAGCTAGCCTCCTCAGAATTATGAATCTCAATTATTTCACTTTTTCCAAACGCCACTAAAATGCTTAGCAATGAAATGCAGAAACAAAGTATTGAAAATTTTATTTTCATGATCACAGATTTCAAACGTGTTCTTGGTTATTCATTTAGTTAAATAAGAAAGTTAGTCTTTTTTATTCTTTAGCTCAAAGTTGAATTTACCAGTAGTCCTAATCATTTGCTGCTTACAGGCTCTATATCAATCCTTGATTGCCGCTATTAACTTTATCTTTACCAACCCCAATAGGGAGGAGGAATTTCTGATTTAGACTTGATTTTTTAAAAAATTAACTATTTCAATAAAAAAAATAGAAAAAAAACAGGGCCGCATTGGTGATCCGTACCCCCTCGTAATAGCCTATGGTCCTGCGAGAACCATCCATCACGCGGCCATCTTCAATATACCCAATGGTCCTGCGGGACTGATCCATCACCCGACCATTTTCAAGGTAGCCTAGGGTAGACCTGGAAGCATTCATCACTCGGCCATCTTCCATATAGCCTATGGTCCTCCGAGAACCATCCATGACCCTATTCCCGTCCAAGTAGCCAATGGTGGAGCGAGAAGCATTGGTGACACGATCCCCCTCAATATACCCCACCGTACGGCGACTGCTATCCGTCAATCGCTGGGCAAGACTCGATCCCACAACCACCAAATACGTAAGTAAGAAAACTACAATTGCTTTTTTCATAAGCTCATTCTTCACATTAACCTACTGATTTATAGCACAACATCAAAATAATCCCTTGGTCCCGCACTATAAAACTCAATACATACAAAAAGCCGACTCGCAGCCGGCTTTTATAAAAAGGGGATGGATATTACTTCAAGCCACCAATCATGTCCTCTGGCCTCACCCACTGGTCAAACTGAGCTGAAGTAAGCAAGCCTAAAGCAATGGCTGCCTCTCGCAAACTTGTTCCTTCCTTGTGTGCCTTTTTGGCAATCGCCGCAGCATTTTCATAGCCGATGTGCGGATTAAGTGCTGTCACCAGCATCAGGGAGTTTTCCAAATGCCGCTGTATCATTTGCTGATTGGGCTCTATTCCCACCGCACAGTTGAAATCAAAAGATACACAGGCATCCCCGAGTAATCGGGCAGACTGTAGGAAGTTGGCCGCTATCAAGGGCTTAAACACATTCAATTCAAAATGCCCATTTGCCCCTCCAATGGAGATTGCCACGTCATTGCCCATGACCTGTGCCGCCACCATGGTCATGGCCTCCACCTGAGTGGGATTGACCTTGCCAGGCATGATGGAAGACCCCGGTTCGTTTTCCGGGATAAAAATCTCTCCAATCCCCGATCTAGGTCCCGAGGAGAGCATGCGGATGTCGTTGGCAATCTTCATCAAGGATACGGCCAACTGCTTCAAGGCACCGTGGGTCTCTACCATACCGTCATGCGCAGCCAAGGCCTCAAATTTGTTGGGAGCAGTCACAAAGGGATGCCCAGTTAAGGAAGCAATTTTCTCAGCCACCTTCTCGGAATATCCTTTGGGAGTATTCAAGCCCGTGCCTACGGCTGTACCTCCCAAAGCCAATTCTGACAAATGCGAGAGAGTGTGCTGCACCGCCTTGATCCCATGATCCAGCTGGGCCACGTAGCCACTAAACTCCTGTCCTAGGGTGAGCGGAGTCGCATCCATAAAATGCGTACGGCCGATTTTTACCACCTGCTTGAAGGCTTCCGCTTTGGCTGCCAAGGTATCGCGCAGCTGCTTCACTCCAGGAAGGGTGGTTTCTACCACCATTTTGTAGGCCGCTATGTGCATGGCCGTAGGGTAGGTGTCGTTGGAGGATTGGGACTTGTTGACGTCGTCGTTGGGGTGGATTTTCTTTTTGGCATCCTCCAAGTTCCCTCCCAAAAGCACGTGAGCACGGTATGCAATGACCTCATTCGCATTCATATTGGATTGGGTACCTGAACCCGTCTGCCACACAACCAAGGGAAACTGGCTATCGTGCTGCCCAGCGAGAATTTCATCACAGACCTGGGCAATGATTTCTGCCTTGCTTTGCTCCAAAACCCCTAATTCTGCATTGGTAAGGGCAGCAGCTTTCTTCAAAATGGCAAAGGCATGAATAATCTCTAGGGGCATACGGTTTTTTTCTCCCCCGATTTTGAAATTATTGATGGAGCGTTGGGTCTGTGCGCCCCAGTAGGCCGAAGAGGGAACCTCTACTGGCCCCATGGTATCTTTTTCAATGCGAATGGACATGGCTGATGAAAATAAAAGGGTGGTCAACTGAGCACAAAGGTACATGCAAAGTGCCTTTCTGCCTACATCTACAGCGAGTAATCCAAGTCCTTTTCTTGAAAATGGATCACTTCGAGAAAAAGTTCACGGCTGCGCCTCACCTGACGGTGAAAAAAGAAAAGGGCTAGGCCATAATTGATCCCGGACAAAGCAAAACAAACTAGGCCTTTTCCTAGCTGCTGCAGCCCCATGCTGTAGGCCACTGCCAAGGCAAGCAGAATAAGGGTCCAAAAGAGTAAAAACAAACGAGCACTTGGAAACATGCTGTAGCGAAGAAAAATAAGGCTTCCTCTAGGGGTAGGCTCTACCCTGCCCGAAATGAGAGGCAGAAAAGTATCTCCTTTTCGAAGTACCCTAGAGATGCTAAAAGTACCTTCGCTCACTTGGCCGTTAAACAAGCTCTGCGTCCCTAGTCGAAAATCTATGCCTCCCTTGTGGCCTTTTTCCAAGGTAGGTCGGGTGACCCGAGCCAACTTGGATTGGACCACCTCTTTGGAGAGGGGGCTGACGAGGGTTTCGCTACGAAAGGGCAAAAGATACATGAGGGTTTATCGGACGGCAATACAAGAAATTTCTACCTGCACATTTTTGGGGAGCTTACTTACCTCCACCGTTTCGCGGGCTGGGGGATCGGTTTTGAAATATTGCCCATAGGCCTCGTTGATGGCTCCAAACTGGTTCATGTCCCGAATAAAAATGGTGCATTTGACCACCTGGGCAAAACCAAAACCGGCTGCTCGGAGGATGGCTTCCATATTTTTCATTACGGCATGGGTTTCTTCGGTGATGTTTTCATTGATCAAGGCACCCGTATCAGGATCTAGGGCTATTTGCCCTGACACATAGAGCGTATCTCCTACTAATACCGCTTGAGAATAGGGTCCTATCGGCGCCGGCGCTTCTGGAGTGAAAATGATTTTTTTGGACATAGTATTTAGTTTGTTAGTATCAAGTAGCTAGTATCCTGCCTGCGGCAGGCAGGCAAGTATCAAGACGCTTGAAATTGTACAAAGTACCAAGTAAAATGTACAAAGATCCTTACCTAGCAGAATCCTGATATAAATTCAAACCCCTACTTCGTACTTGGTACTTAGTACCTTGTACAACTCGAATTCCAACTTTGACATTCTTCAATCGACGATCGGATTTCGACATTAGTTTTTAGTCCGTATTTCGTATTTCGTACTTAGTACTTAGTACTTAGTACTTTGTACTTTTCTTCGCTTCCTCCCAGTACACGTCCATCTCCGCCAAACTCATCTCACTCAAATTTTTTCCTGCCGCTTTGGCGGCTCGCTCTAGGTACTGAAACCGGGAAATAAACTTCAGATTGGTTCTCTCCAAGGCCTCCTCTGGATTGATATCAATAAAACGGGCATAGTTGATCAAAGAAAATAGCAAGTCCCCAAATTCCCCCATGGCCTTCTGCCGATCCATTTCTTTTTCTGAAGCCGCATTGAATTCTGCATGAAATTCCTGCATTTCTTCCTCTACTTTTTCCCAAACTTGTTCGGGCTTTTCCCAATCAAATCCCACCCCTCTCGCCTTCTCCTGGATGCGCATCGCCTTGATCAAGGCGGGTAGGCTTTTGGGTACCCCTCCAAGTACAGATAGGTTTCCCTTTTCCTGGAGTTTGATTTTTTCCCAATTCTGCTTAACTGCCTCCTCATCTGCTGCCACCGTATCTCCATAAATATGCGGATGGCGGCGGATCAATTTTTCGCAGAGCGCGTGTATCACAGAAGTGATGTCGTAGGTTCCTTGCTCCGATCCAATTTTTGCATAAAACACAAGGTGCAAGAGTAAATCTCCCAACTCCTTTTTGATTTCCTCAGAATTTCCCTCTAGGATGGCATCGGAGAGTTCAAAAGTCTCCTCTATGGTCAAGTGCCTCAAGCTTTCCGTGGTTTGCTTTTTATCCCATGGACACTGCGCCCGGAGCTCGTCCATGATGGTCAATAGCCGATCGAAGGCTGCCAATTGATCGGCTCGAGTAGGTAAGGTAGACATAGGAAAGGAAACTAGCGTAGGAGTGTAAACGGTTTCAAAGTAAAGCATTAAATTTGCGCAAATAATTCCGGTATGACAACTCTGTTGATTACACTGGGCATCGTGGCCCTGTTCTTCGTTTTGATGTCCGTAAGGCTGATTTTTCTAAAAAATGGAGAATTCAAAGGTACCTGTGCTTCCCAAAGCCCCTTCCTCAACAAGGAGGGGATTACCTGCAATCTTTGTGGAAAGACGGTAGATGCCAACAGCAGTTGCGGCAATCCGGACAATGAAGTGGACAAGGTGATGGCAAAATTCAAGTAATTTCTTTTCAAGCGTAGCCAACTATTTTTAACATACAAAACCAAAATTCGTGTCATTAATTAAATCTATTTCTGGAATTCGAGGCACCATCGGAGGCAAGCCAGGAGAAGGTCTTACCCCTATCGATGTAGTAAAATTTACCTCTGCCTATGGCACCTGGGTACTTGAGCAAACCCAAATTCCCAAAGTAGTCATCGGAAGAGATGCCCGCCTATCAGGAGACATGATCTCTCAGCTGGTGTCGGCTACCCTTCAGGGCTTAGGCATCGAAGTCATCGACTTGGGCCTAAGTACCACCCCCACGGTAGAGTTTGCCGTGCCTAGAGAAAAGGCAGGAGGAGGCATCATCTTGACAGCAAGTCACAATCCTGCCCAGTGGAATGCCCTCAAGCTGCTCAACGCCCAAGGGGAGTTTATTTCAGATCAGGAAGGGCAATCTATCCTGTCCATGGCCGAAGCAGAGAATTTCTCTTTTGCAGAGGTACGCAAACTTGGAAAATATACCCCGATTTCGGACTACATGGACCGACACATTCAGCACGTGCTGGACTTGGATTTGGTCGATGTGGCTGCCATCAAAGCCAGGAATTTTAAAATTGTAGTGGATGCGGTCAACTCTACTGGGGGGATCGTGGTGCCAAGGCTACTGAGGGCACTGGGAGTAAGTGAAATCGAAGAAATGTACTGTACTCCAGACGGGAATTTCCCTCACAATCCAGAACCACTGCCCGAAAACTTAAGAGACATCTCCAAAAAATTGGAGAAAGGGAATTTTGATTTGGGGATTGTGGTGGATCCAGACGTAGACCGCTTGGCCTTGGTCAATGAAGACGGATCAATGTTTGGGGAGGAATACACCCTGGTGGCTGTTGCCGATTATGTGCTTTCCCAGACTCCAGGCAATACGGTATCCAATCTGTCCTCCACCCGAGCCCTACGGGACGTCACCGAAAAAAGGGGAGGAAATTACACCGCAGCAGCGGTTGGCGAGGTCAACGTAGTCAACCAAATGAAGGCGGCAGGAGCAGTGATTGGAGGAGAAGGCAATGGAGGGATTATCTATCCTACCTCTCACTATGGCCGTGATGCCTTGGTGGGCATAGGGTTATTTCTCACCCACCTGGCCAAATTTGGAAAGTCTATCTCCATGTTGAGAGCCACCTACCCCAATTACTTTATTTCTAAAAATAAATTGGAGCTCACGCCAAATCTTGACGTGGACAATATCCTATTGAAAATCAAGGAAAAGTACAAAAAGCACCCCATCAACGATATTGATGGAATAAAAATTGAATTTGAAAAAGAATGGGTGCATCTTCGGAAGTCAAATACAGAACCCATCATTCGAATTTATTCGGAGTCAGATTCTGAAGCCAAAGCAGAGCACCTAGCAAAGAAAATAATTCAAGACATCAAAGAGGTAGTTACCACCCCACTGCCCTAACTCGCTGCTGTCTTGAACGCCCTATTTTATGAAGAACGTGTACTTGGACAACGCGGCCACAACCCCCATGGACGATCGGGTGATCGAAGCCATGCTTCCTTACATGCGCGCGCATTTTGGCAACCCCTCCTCCGTACATAGTCATGGAAGAGAGGTCCGCACGGCCATAGAGAAGGCGAGAAAAAAGGTGGCGGAGTTGATTCAAGCAAGCCCATCGGAAATATTTTTTACCTCTGGAGGTACGGAGGCGGACAATACTGCTTTGGTCTCTGGAATGGAAAGTCACGAGATTTCCCATGCCATCACCTCCCCTCTGGAGCACCATGCCGTCTTGCATACCTTAGAGGTCCTTGCCCAAAAAAGAGGGATTACCCTGAGCCTTCTGCAAATCAATGAGAAAGGGGAAATCGATCTGGATCATCTCGAAACTCTGCTCAAGAGCCATCCAAAAAGTTTGGTATCTCTGATGCATGGCAATAATGAAATCGGGAATCTGAATGACCTCAGCCGCATTGGAGAATTGTCCCGAGCCTATGGAGCATTTTTTCACTCCGATACGGTACAGACCATGGGGCATTATGTACACGATGTAAGTACACAGCCCATAGATGCCCTAGTGGCGGGAGCCCATAAGTTTCACGGCCCCAAGGGAGTTGGCTTTCTGTATGTGAAAAAAGATAAAAAAATTCATCCCCTGATACATGGGGGAGCCCAAGAACGCAACATGCGCGGGGGCACTGAAAATGTAATTGGTATCATCGGTCTGGCCAAGGCACTGGAGATCTCTCTTGAAGACCTAGACCATCACCGGGCACATATTGAAAAAATTAAAGCCTATTTCATTGACCGGCTACGGGAGGAAATCCCTGGAGTAGCTTTTAATGGTAATTCTGCAGACCTGGGGCGTAGCTTGTACACGGTACTCAACGTGAGCTTGCCCCCCTCCGAAGCCAACCGTGGCATGCTGTTGTTTCACCTAGACTTGGAAGGAATTTCCGCCTCGGGAGGGTCTGCCTGTAGCTCGGGGGCTACTGTAGGCTCCCATGTATTGAGGGCACTCAACCATTCTGCCGAGCGGGATGCAGTGCGTTTTTCTTTCAGCAGGTTTACCAGCCTAGAAGATATTGCCTACACGGTAGACAAATTAAAAGCCCTCTACACGAATTGAATGAGAAAAATAAAATTTTTTAAAATGGCAGGTGCGTCCAAAAGTTATGGAACGCTAGAATTGATGAAAACTTAATTTCGCTCCTATGGAGCTCAGTGTACTCTTTTTTGGAATTCTACGCTATTAACATAATGCTCCTCCGGAGCATGTGCTCCATCCTTTTATTTTGGATTTTTCTATTCATATAATGCTCCTTTGGGGCAGATGTCCCCTCTTGTTTTGGATTTTTTTCTATTCATTTAATACTCCTCTGGAGCATGTCTCCATTACCTTTTCGAAATTTGTTACTCTTGTATTTTCATGGTACCTAAGGTCAAAAAAAATGCCCCAGAGGGGCGAAATAAAAAATTGGAGGGGTAAATCAATGGGCAGGAATATATCCCTTTGCGTAGGGTGTCCAGATCTCATAGATAGGCTGCCCTTGAGAACTCAAGCCACTGTGGTGCCATTCCCCATCGATAATCCGATAGTCAAAGCCAAGACTTGCGCCTACACGAGAATTATCTCTGGAAAAAAAGGAAATGGTCTCCACATATTTTCCTCCCTGAGCGGTGTAAGTTCCTCCGCCTGTTCCCGAAAACTCCCGCGTCTCAGAATTAAAAGCCACCCATTGAAATCTACCTCCACTCAAAATTTTAATAGTTCTTCTTGCCCCGGGTGTAGAGCGCTGCACCTGATCGTCTCGCTTTCTGCCCGTAATTACCCAGTTGCCAGTCAAGTCATCACTGGCAGCAGAAATTTGCTCCCATACCTCCACCAAAGGCCCTTTGGGGGTGGTGGCCGAGAGGGTCAGACGATTCCCTGCCCTACTTACCTCAAATGAGGTGACCGTACCTACCAATTCTGGGTTCATGGTGAAAAAATCCAGGGTCTCCTGCAGTTTGCCTGACTCTAGTGAAAAAGGCCCTCCTCCTGCTCCTACAAAAGAATTATCTGCCAGGTTTTTGACGCCAAAAGCAAAGTAATTGTCTTGGTAGATTTTGATAAACTCCTGACCCGTGACGGAAACTTGATTTTGGCTAAGTAATTTCCAAGCCCCTTCCACCTGCTGGGCCGCAAGGGAGCAAGCAAAAAACAACAGGGGAATCGCAAGGAATTTTTTCATGATCGGTTAGGGAAATGGTGTAAGAAGACGGAAATTGAAAAAGTTTCCACGAAAATCCAAGCGCTCTTTATTTAGATAAAACCCAATTCCTTACTCCCCATGCACCCCTTCCATTTTGGCAGCAGCAAAGAAGATGTCCTACAGGCCATCCCCGAAAGAAAAATCAAAAAACTAGTGGCTGGGAAGAAACTACTGGCCGTGTTACGCATCGGCGAACTCATCCATGTATTTGATGCCCAATGTCCTCATCGTGGGGCTGACCTGACTCAAGCCAACATCAACCGAGCTGGAGAAATCATCTGCCCCCTGCACCACTATCGCTTTGATATGACTACTGGGGATGTCCGATCGGGCTATTGTCCTCCCTTGGCAGTGTACCGCAGTGAACTCAAGGACAATGGACTACACATCTACTTGCCTTAATGCAACAAGGCTCCATTGGGTACTGCCCTTTCGCAGCTCGCCAATACAATCCCGCCTGTAGTAGAAGAAAAACCAGTAATTAGCACTTCCGACATAAAATCAGCTACTTGCCGAGGACGAAGATTACAAACGCAGAGGACTTGCCTACCTACCAAGTCTTCCGGGTGATAGAAAGCGGTAAGTTGGGCCGAGGATTTTTTGACTCCCAACTCCTGTCCTAAGTCTACCCATACCTTGTAGGCAGGTTTTTTTGCCTTTTCAAACTCCTCTACTTTGAGCACGGTACCTACCCTCAACTCAATTTTTTTGAAATCTTCTAGGTCAATCGTTTGCATTGTCAATTAATTTTCCCTTTTTTTAATCACTTTTTTTCGAAATCATAAATGAAGTTGAAAAAAATAAGGATCATGGAGACTCAAATCTTTGGTAAGCATCTAGTACTGGGCCTGATGGCTGCTGTATTATTTTTGATGGCTGCTCCGGCCCTAGCCCAAGAAGAGCATTCCCCAAAAGTACTAGAAAAACAGGTAGTGGAAGATCCCTCCACCCATGTTGATCCTGCTTCTCTAGGCACTCCTAAATCTACTACGGTAAAGCCCGGCTTCCCCTTGGCTCCAATAAAAAAAGAGGCTACTGCCCCTCATCATCTGCAAGAAAAAGAATCGAAAAAGAACGAATCACCTTCTACCTTATCGTTCAATATTTTTCTCTACATCGTAGACAAGTTTAAGCAAGATTTTCACTAAGGAGCTTAGCCCTTGCTTACAAATCCTTCTAGATCAGCCAAACTGATTTTTCCCTCGTAATACGCTCTTCCAAATACGGCAGCTCTTAGGCCCAAATCACGAAGTTTTTTGAAATCGTCTATACCCCGTACTCCTCCAGATGCGGCTAGATTTAGATGAGGAAAACGCTGTAAAATTTCTTGGTACAAGGCAAAATTAGGTCCTTCCATGACCCCGTCACGAGTGACGTCAGAACATTTGACATACTTCAGCCCCCGTTCATGAAAAAACTCAATGTGATCAAAAAGGTCTATTTCTGTATTTTTTAACCACCCTCTGATTTTTATTTTGTGGTCGTTGGGATCGGTATCTGCCGCCATGTGGATTTTTTCTCTTCCGTAGGAAAGAATAAACTGTCCAAAACGCTCTGGAAATTTGGCTGCTGCAGAAGCAATGGTTACAGATTTGGCCCCAAACTCAAAACATTTGATCACGTCTCCATCCGTGGTGACTCCTCCAGTAAAGTCTACCTGAAGGTCCGTATACCCGGCTATAGCTTCTAAAATTGGGTAATTTTTCGGCTCCCCCCTTCGTGCTCCATCCAAGTCTACCAAATGAACCCGCTTGATGCCAATTCCTTCAAAGGCATGGGCAAT
>Ga0315906_10001395_pt1 | contig 36102 bp, 33 predicted proteins | sample LakEriMetagenome_4_FD_203526 | JGI IMG/M metagenome (GOLD analysis project Ga0315906, IMG submission 203526) | Freshwater fungal communities from buoy surface, Lake Erie, Ohio, United States - Buoy 2 MA122 | ecosystem: Environmental > Aquatic > Freshwater > Lake > Lake biofilm | place: USA... | reverse complement strand
CGCACATCCATTACGGGTGGCAACCACAGGCTCCGTCGCGTTCCCCGTCCGGCAACGGGATCAATGACATCTGTAATTGCAGAGGAATGCGTTCGGCCTCTTGACAGAGAGAAGCCATATCAACGTTAGCGCTGTGCAGGCGGTATCCCGCCGAGGCGCTGAGCCTTCTGACGGCCGTTGTCAGCGACCTGCCCTGGCCCAGCTTGACGCTTGGCAAGTGCCTGCAAGCGATAGAGGTCGCACGCCCTGACCTTGCATCGGATGGTGGCTACAAGCGCTTGCGTGAGCTGTACCGCAGGCGTGAGGCATGACCACCTGACGCATGACCCCTATTCGGCGGAGGCTTCAGCGGCCCGCACGCCTCACAACAGCACGATGTCGTACTGCTCCGGGTTCATGCCCGGCTCGGCGCTCAGGGAGATGGGCTTGCCGATGAATTCGCTCAGGCCGGCGAGGTGCACGCTTTCCTCGTCCAGCATCATTTCCACCACGGCGGCGCTGGCGACCACGCGGAACTCGCGCGGGTTGAACTGGCGGGCCTCGCGCAGGATCTCGCGCAGGATGTCGTAGCAGACGCTGCGCGGCGTCTTGACCTGGGCGCGGCCCTCGCAGGTGGGGCAGGGCTGGCACAGCATGTGGGCCAGGCTTTCGCGGGTGCGCTTGCGCGTCATCTCCACCAGGCCCAGGGCGGAGAAGCCGCTGAGCGTGGTGCGGGTGCGGTCGCGCGAGAGTTGCTTGCGGAACTCGGCCAGCACGGCGTCGCGGTGCTCTTCACGCGTCATGTCGATGAAGTCGACGATGATGATCCCGCCCAGGTTGCGCAGGCGCAGTTGGCGGGCGATGGCGCCCGCAGCCTCCAGGTTGGTCTTGAAGATGGTGTCGTCGAAGTTGCGCGCGCCAACGAAGCCGCCGGTGTTCACATCCACCGTGGTCAGAGCCTCGGTCTGGTCGATGATGAGGTAGCCGCCGCTCTTCAAGTCTACGCGCCGGGCCAGGGCCCGGGCCACGTCTTCCTCGATGCCGAAGAGGTCGAAGATGGGTCGCTCGCCACGGTAATGCTCCAGCTTGTCCACCACGGCCGGCATGTAGGTGCGGCCGAAGGCCTGCAGGGCCTCGAACTGCATGCGCGAATCGATGCGGATGGACTGCGTGGCCTCGGTGGTGAGGTCGCGCAGCACGCGCTCCACCAGGCTGAGGTCCTGGTGCAGCAGGGTGCCTGGGGGCTTGGAGACGGCGCGCTGGCGCACCAGGCTCCAGGTCTTGCGCAGGTAGGCGATGTCCTCGACCAACTCCTCGTCGCTCGCTTCCTCGGCGTTGGTGCGCAGGATGAAGCCCCCTCCCCCGCCGGCCTTGGGCGTGCCCACCAGGGCTTGCATGCGGGCGCGCAGTTGGTCGCGCGTCTCGGGCGAGCCGATCTTCTGCGAGATGCCAATGTGCTGGTCTTGCGGCAGGTGCACCAGCATGCGCCCGGCGATGCTGACCTGCGTGGACACGCGTGCGCCCTTGGTGCCGATGGGGTCCTTGATGACCTGCACGGTCAGCGTCTGGCCTTCGAACACCTGACGCTCGATGGGCACCAGGGGTGCGTCTTCGGCGCGGCGGCCCGCCGGCAGCGCCGCGTGCAGGTCGGCCACGTGCAGGAAGGCCGCACGGTCCAGGCCGATGTCGACGAAGGCGCTCTGCATGCCGGGCAGCACGCGCGACACCTTGCCCAGGTAGATGTTGCCCACCAGCCCGCGCTCCAGCGCCCGCTCGACGTGGAATTCCTGCACCGCGCCGTTCTCGACGATGGCCACCCGCGTTTCCTGCGGGGCCCAGTTGATGAGGATGTCTTGTGTGGCCATGGGGCAAGTCTAGGGGCTCGGCGCCCAGGCCGCCGCCTGCGGCCTCGCCCGTGCTCCCGTCAAGGTGTCACTGCCCGGCGCCAAGCGCCATGTGCACGCGTGCCCGGCGCAGCAGTTCGGCGGTTTCAAACAAGGGCAGGCCCATGATGCCGCTGTGGCTGCCCTCGATGTGGGCGATGTGGCCGGCCAGCGCGCCCTGGATGGCGTAGGAGCCGGCCTTGCCGAAAGGTTCGCCGCTGGCGATGTAGGCCTGGATGACGGCCGGCGACAGAGGCGCGAAGCGCACGCGGGAGACCTGGGTGATCTGGGTGACCTGGGCGATCTGCGGGGCCCTGGGCATCGCGGCACGCACGACGGCCGATGCTTTTGGCGGCGGACCGCCCTCCTGAGCCGGTGCGGCCACGGCCACCGAGGTCAGCACGCGGTGCGTCCGGCCCGACAGCGCCGACAGCACGGCGGCAGCGTCCTGGGCATCGGCCGGCTTCCCAAGGATGCGCCGGCCCAGCGCCACCGTGGTGTCGGCGCACAGGATGGGCGCGTCGGGCAGGCCGCGCCGCAGGCGGCGGGCCAAGGCCGCCTGCAGTTTGGCGCGGGTCACCCGCTGCACGTAGGCCAACGGCAGTTCGCCAGGCTGCACCACCTCCAGTGCCTCGGCATCCTCGTCGTCGCCGGGCAGCAGCAGCTGGAGGGTCACCCCGATCTGCGCCAGCAGGGCCTGGCGCCTTGGGCTCTGGGAGGCCAGCCAGATGAAGCTGGGAGGGGCTTCGACGGGCTCAGCCCGAACGGTGGGAGGGCTGTCATGCACGGTGACGAGATGACGATCGCGGGATCGATGAGGAGGCATCGGCCCGTCACTCCCGGTGATAAGGATGCCCCTGCACCACAGACCAGGCGCGGTACAGGGCCTCGGCCAGCAGCACACGGGCGAAGGCATGGGGCAGGGTCAGGTCCGACAGGCGCAGGGTCTCGTCGGCCGTGGCCTTGAGCGCCGGGTCCAGCCCGTCGGGGCCGCCGATCAGCAGCGCCACGTCCCGGCCGTCACCGCGCCAGAACTGCAGGCGTTCAGCCAGTTGGGCGGTGGTCAGGCGGCTGCCCCGCTCGTCCAGGATGACGCGCCGCACACCCTTGGGAAGGGCCGCTTCCAGGCGCTGCGCCTCGGCAGCCATGCACTGGGGCGCAGCTTTGCCCGCACGGGGTTCGGCCTTGAGCGCCTTGAGTTCGAGCTTGCAGTCGGCCGGGAAGCGCTTGGCGAAATCGTCCCACGCCGCCTCAGCCCATGCGGGCTGGCGCTGACCGATGGCGGCCACGACCAGCCGCATGGTTGTCAGCCCTTGGCAGGGCCGGTCTTACGCGCGGGGGTCTTGCGCGCTGGCGCAGTCGCCTTCCGGGCCGGCGCAGCAGCGCGGACAGCCGGGCGCGGCGCGGCGGTCTTGGCGGCGGGGGCCTTGCGGGCTGGTGCCGCCTTGGGCGCAGCAGTCTTCGCCGGCGCCCGCGCCGCTGTCTTGGCCGCTGTCTTGGCGGCAGGTTTGGCGTCCGGCTTGCGTGCCGCCGGCGCGGCGGGCTCGGAGGCTTTCACCAGACCCTGGGCCTTGGCCGCGCGCTTCAGGGCCACGGGCTTGGCACCCCAGATCTCTTCCAGGTGGTAGTACTCGCGGATCGACGGTTGCATGACGTGCACCACGGCGGCGCCGCAGTCCACGATGATCCATTCGCCGTTGTCCTCGCCTTCCATGCGCAGCACCTCCATGCCACGCGACTTGACGGTCTCGCGGACGCTGGAGGCCAGGGCCTTGGTCTGACGGTTGCTGGACCCTGAAGCGATGATCACCCGCTCGAACAGCGGTGTGAGGGCCTCGGTGTTGAAGACGACGATGTCTTGCGCCTTCACGTCCTCGAGTCCATCGACGATGGCTCGTTGCAGCTTGCGGATGTCCATTCAGGTCGGGGGCGGGCCCCGGTAGAGGTGATGCTGGGCAATATAGCCTGCGACGGCCGGTCCCACCATCGGAGAAACATCATCTCCCCGTGTCAAGGCCTCGCGCAGGGCCGTGGAGGACTCCGGCATGTCGGGCAGGGGCAACACTTCCAGGCGATGGGGGTGCGCGGCCAGGGCCGGGGAAGGCAGGGGCCGTTGACCGCCGCGTGCGGCCACGGCCAGCGTCACCTGGCCCAGCAAGGCGTGCCAATCGCGCCAGGTGTCCAGGCGGCTGTATTGATCCTGCCCCAGGATCAGGAAGAACTCGGCTTGTGGCTGCTGCTCCCTGAACTCACGCACGGTGTCCACCGTGTAGGTGGCACCAGGCCGGTGGAGTTCGCGTTCGTCCAGATGAAAGCGCGGTTCCCCAGAGATCAGCAGGCGCACCATGGCCGCGCGATGCAGCCCAGGCGCCATCTCACGGCCGACCTTCTGCCAAGGTTGACCGGCCGGCAGCCAACGCACTTCATCAAGCTGCAGGGAGGACAGCGCGGTCTGCGCCAGGGCCAGATGGGCCAAGTGCGGCGGGTCGAAACTGCCGCCCAGAAGACCGATGCGCGCGGGCGCGGCAGCGCGCAAGTCTGTGGTCACGCCCAGTCTCGCGGCCGCAGGAAGTCGGTGTACAGCCGCGCTTCGGGCGTGCCGGGCTCGGGATGCCAGTCGTAGCGCCACTTCACGATGGGCGGCATGGACATCAGGATGCTCTCGGTGCGCCCGCCACTTTGCAAGCCGAACAGCGTACCACGGTCGAAGACGAGGTTGAACTCCACATAGCGGCCGCGACGGTAGGCCTGGAAGTCGCGCTCGCGCTCGCCATAGGGCAGGTGGCGCCGGCGCTGCACGATGGGCAGGTAGGCGTCGACGAAGGCATCGCCCACCGCGCGCATCATGGCAAAGCTGCCCTCGAAACCCAGTTCGGCAAAGTCGTCGAAGAACACGCCGCCGATGCCCCGGGGTTCGCCCCGGTGCTTGAGGAAGAAGTACTCGTCGCACCAGGTCTTGAAGCGCGGGTACAGCGCGGGGTCGATCGGGTCCAGCGCCTGGCGACAGGTGCGGTGGAAGTGCTGCGCATCCTCCTCGAAGCCGTAGTAGGGCGTGAGGTCCATGCCGCCACCGAACCACACCACCGGTGCTTGCCCTTCGGGCAGGGCGGCGAACATGCGCACATTCATGTGCACGGTGGGCACATAGGGGTTGCGCGGGTGCATCACCAGCGACACGCCCATGGCCTCGAAGGGCGCACCGGCCAGTTCCGGCCGGTGCTGCGTGGCCGAAGGGGGCAGCGTCTTGCCCTTCACGTGGCTGAAGTTGCAGCCGCCGCGCTCCAGCAGACCCCCCTCTTCCACCAGGCGTGACAGGCCGTCGCCCTCCAGCCGGCCGCCGGGCTCGCGTGTCCAGCCATCGCTGATGAACGGGTGGCCATCCTCGGCCTGCAAGGCGTTGATGATCTGGTCCTGCAGGTTCAGCAGGTACTGCCGGACGGCAGCAGTGTCGACAACGGCAGCGGTCGAAGGGTCAGGGGCAGTCACGTGATCATCCGGTCTGTACGTGGGTGAAGACAGGGGCAGCGCATCATGGCGGTTCGGTCGCTTCGCACACCCTGCGACGGAATTAGACACTCAGCCATGTCCATCCCGGCATGATCTGGGTCAGAGACAGCGCCCCTCGTCACACCAGCTTGATCGGTGCGGCCTGTTCGGGCCTGCAGCCACGGACCGAGCCCAGGCGCTTTTCGATCTCGGCAAAGTCCAGGTCGGGATCTCCACTGAGTTGCAGGCAGGAGTGCAACCCCACACGCCGACGCCCGAAGTCCAGGTGGGCCAGGGCCAGCGGCACCTGCGCGCTCACGGCCACGCGGTAGAAGCCGCTGCGCCACCCCGGCCCGTGCGCGCGCGTGCCCTCGGGCGCGACCACCAGCCACATGAATTCGTCGCGCTCGCGCGCCTGGTGCAACTGCCGGGCCATGTCGGCCACGATGCCACCCGGCGCGCTGCGGTTGACCGGCACGCCTCCCATCCAGCGCAGCCAGGGCCCGAAGAGCGGGATGCGGAACAACGAGTCCTTGCCCCAGATGGTGACGCTCAGGCCCATGGCCCACTTGGCGAAGATGCCGACGATGAAATCCCAGTTGGAGGTGTGCGGGTAGACGGCGATCACCCCCTGGCGAGCCGGCAGGCCGTCGAAGTCCAGCTGCCAGCCGGCGCGCTGCAGGCACCACAGTGCCAGGCGGCTGCCCTGGAACTGCACGGGACGGCCCTGCAACTCCTGAGGACTCGAAGTTGCCAAGGGCTGTGGATCCGCCGGGACCGGCCTGGCGACGGCGTTCATCGGGGCTTGATGGCGCGGTGGCCGATGTCGCGCCGCCACTGTGCGCCGTCGAACGAAATGGGATTGAGCATGTCGTAGGCCCGTTGCTGCGCCGTGCGCGCCGAATCGCCCAGCGCCGTGACGCACAGCACGCGCCCGCCGCTGGTGCGCACGTTGCCTTCGGCCGTGCGTTCGGTGCCGGCATGAAACACATGCCCGTCATCGCAAGGCCCCGGCAAGCCTGTGATGACGTCGCCTCGCCGCGGCGCATGCGGGTAGCCCGCCGCGGCCATCACCACGCCCAGTGCCACATGGCGGTCCCACTGCAGTTCCACCTGGTCCAGCGTGCCATCGGTGGCGTGCAGGAACAGGTCCAGCGGGTCGCTCTTCAGGCGCATCAGCAGCACCTGCGCCTCGGGGTCCCCCAGGCGGGCGTTGAATTCCACGGTACGCGGGCGGCCCTGGGCATCGATCATCAGCCCGGCATAGAGAAAGCCAGTGAACGGCATGCCGTCCTTGCGCATGCCGGCCACGGTGGGGCCGATGATCTCCCGCATCACGCGGGCATGGACGTCGGGCGTCACCACGGGCGCGGGCGAATAGGCGCCCATGCCACCGGTGTTGGGGCCCTGGTCGCCATCGAAGATGCGCTTGTGGTCCTGGCTGGTGGCCAGCGAGACGACGTTCACGCCGTCGCAAGCCACGATGAAGCTCGCTTCCTCGCCGGCCATGAATTCCTCGATCACCACGCGCGCCCCGCCCTCGTTGTGCTGCACGCCCAGGGAGTTGGCAGCCAGCATGTCGTCGATGGCGGCATGGGCTTCTTCCTCGGTCAGGGCCACCACCACGCCCTTGCCCGCGGCCAGGCCGTCAGCCTTGATGACGATGGGCGCACCCGCAGCGCGCACGTGCTCGTGCGCCGGCACCGGGTGGCTGAAGGTGGCGTGGTGCGCCGTGGGGATGCCGTGGCGCTGCATGAAGTCCTTGGCGAAGGCCTTGGAACTCTCCAACTGGGCCGCCGCCTGTGTGGGGCCAAAGATGCGCAGGCCCCGGGCGCGGAACAGGTCGACGATGCCAGCGGCCAGCGGGGCCTCGGGGCCCACCACGGTCAGGCCCACCTTCTCCTGCGCAGCAAAATCGGCCAGGGCGTGCAGGTCGGTGATGGGCACGTTGCGCACGCCAGGCTCGCCCGCGGTACCGCCGTTGCCAGGCGCCACGAAGACCGTCTGGACCTTCGGGCTGCCGGCCAGCTTCCAGGCCAGCGCGTGCTCACGCCCGCCACTGCCGACGACGAGAACCTTCATTCGCTGATCATCGCGTTGTGGAACACGTCCTGCACGTCGTCCAGGTCTTCCAGCACATCCAGCAGCTTCTGCATGCGCACGGCGTCCTCGCCCGAGACTTCGATGGGGTTCTCCGCGCGCATGGTCACCTCGGCGATCTCGGGCTTCAGGCCCGCCGCTTCCAGCGCGTTTTTCACCGTCTCGAAGTCGCCCGGCGCGCTCAGCACCTCGATGGAGCCGTCCTCGCCCGTGACCACGTCCTCGGCGCCGGCGTCCAGCGCCACTTCCATGACGCGGTCTTCGCTGGCGCCGGGGGCGAAGACGAACTGAGCGCAGTGCTTGAACTGGAAGGCCACCGAGCCCTCGGTGCCGAGGTTGCCGCCGTACTTGCTGAAGGCGTGGCGCACCTCGGCCACGGTGCGCACGCGGTTGTCGGTCATGCAGTCCACGATCACGGCCGCCCCGCCAATGCCGTAGCCCTCGTAGCGAATCTCCTCGTAGCTCACGCCTTCGAGGTTGCCCGTGGCCTTGTCGATGTTGCGCTTGACCGTGTCCACCGGCAGGTTCACGGCCTTGGCCTTCTCGATGGCCAGGCGCAGCCGGGGGTTCGCCCCGGCGTCGCCCCCGCCCAGGCGAGCCGCCACCATGATCTCGCGGATCACCCGCGTCCAGGCCTTGCCCCGCTTCTCATCCTGCCGGCCCTTGCGGTGCTGGATGTTGGCCCATTTGGAATGCCCGGCCATCGAATCTCCTTGCCCAGCGCCCGAACGGCGGCCAGGGTCTGGGCCGGGTCAGGTGCAGGGACACATGTGGTTTGTATAGACTGGCTCGAGTTTACCGGCCGGCCCTTTCGGGGCCTGTTCTTCTTGGACCCTGCCCCAGGACGCCCCATGCCCGAGCCCATCCTCGTTGCCCGCCACGGCACCACCGAATGCCATCTGCTGCCGGCCCTGGCCAACCGCCATGGCCTGATCACCGGAGCCACCGGCACGGGCAAGACCATCACCCTGCAGACCCTGGCCGAGGGCTTCAGCCGCATTGGCGTGCCCGTGTTCATGGCCGATGTGAAAGGCGACCTGACCGGCATCAGCCAGACCGGGCGCGTGTCCGACAAGCTGGCGCGGGTGCTGGCCGAACGCGGCATCGAAGCGCCGGCCCCGCGGGCCTGCCCCACCACCTTGTGGGATGTGTTCGGCGAGCAAGGCCACCCGGTGCGCGCCACCATCAGCGACATGGGGCCGCTGCTGCTGTCGCGCATGCTGGCCCTGAACGAGACGCAGGCTGGGGTGATGAACCTGGTGTTCAAGATCGCCGACGACCACGGCCTGGCCCTGCTGGACCTGAAAGACCTGCGCGCCATGCTGCAGCATGTGGGCGAGAACGCGAAGGACTTCACCACCGAGTACGGCAACATCAGCGCGGCCAGCGTGGGCGCCATCCAGCGCGGGCTGCTGCAGATCGAGCAGCAGGGCGGCGACCGGTTCTTTGGCGAACCCATGCTGGACATCGCCGACTTCATGCAGACGGTGGAGGGGCATGGGGTGGTCAACATCCTGGCGGCCGACCGGCTGATGACGGCGCCGCGCCTGTACGCGACCTTCCTGCTGTGGATGCTGTCAGAGCTTTTCGAGACCCTGCCCGAGGTGGGTGACCTGGACAAGCCCAAGCTCGTGTTCTTCTTCGACGAGGCGCACCTGCTGTTCAACGAGGCGCCGAAGGTGCTGGTGGAGCGCATCGAGCTGGTGGTGCGCCTGGTGCGCTCCAAGGGCGTGGGGGTGTACTTCGTCACGCAGAACCCGCTGGACATCCCGGACAGCGTGCTGGGCCAGCTGGGCAACCGTGTGCAGCACGCGCTGCGCGCCTTCACCCCGCGCGACCAGAAGGCGGTGCAGTCGGCCGCCAGCACCATGCGTGCCAACCCCCGGCTGGACATCGCCACCGCCATCACCGAACTGGGTGTGGGCGAGGCGCTGGTGAGTTTCCTGGACGAGAAAGGCCGACCGTCCGTCACCGAACGCGTGTTCGTGATGCCGCCGGGCAGCCAGATCGGCCCGGTGACGCCGCAGCAGCGCGAGGCGCTGCGCCAGGGCTCGCTGGTGACCGGCGTGTACGAGGCGACGGTGGACCGGGAGTCCGCGTTCGAAAAGCTCAAGGGGCGTGCGTCCACTGCGCCGGCCTTGTCAGCGGGAGGGGCAGCTTCCGGCGACGGCACGTCCGCCGACGCGGCCGCGGGCGGAGGCCTGCTGGGCGGACTGTCGGACATGCTGTTTGGCAGCACGGGCCCGCGCGGCGGACGCAAGGAAGGCCTGGCCGAAGCGGCCGCTCGCAGCGCCATGCGCAGCGTGGGGTCGGCCGTGGGCCGGGAGATCGTGCGCGGCGTGCTGGGCTCGCTGCTGGGCGGCGGGCGGCGGCGCTGAGGGTTTGTGCAACCAAACACCGCCCGGTCAGCCCACAAGCAGGCCACGAAGAAGAAGCCCGTCAGCATGCTGTTGAACGCGCTGGCGATCGGGCTGGCCGTCTTGGTGGCGGCGATCGGGTTGTTGCTGGCCGCCGGGCAGGCGGGGCTGCTCCGCGGCAAGCCCCCCACCTTGCTGGGAGTGCAGGGTGGACGGCTGCCTCCGCCCCATGTCACCCGCAACAACGTGCACAGCCAGGCGGGGATATGGGGAGCGCAGTACGCCCACACGGCCATCGAACCCCTGCCGGCCCAGGCGGACAGCGCACAGACCATGGAACGACTGCGTTCCCTGGTGGAGGCCACGCCCGGCGCGCAGGTGGTGAAGGCCGGGCCGGACTACCTGTACGTGCAGTACACGTCAAAGTGGCTGCGGTTCGTGGATGACGCGGAGTTCTGGTTCGACCCCGTTGCCCAGCGTCTTCAGGTGCGTTCGGCCTCCCGCCTGGGCGAGGGGGACCTGGGCGTCAACCGGGCCCGCATCGAGGCCCTGCGAAAGCGGCTTGCGAATCTGTGAACACGAGGCCCTCAGCCCACGGCGGCGCCCGCCAGGGGCGCTGAGTCACCAGCGATCTTCACCGCACCGGACACCGCTGCGGCGCTTCGCCCCCGCTGCCTAGAATCTCTGTCATGTCCAAAGCATCTGCGGCCCCCAAGGCCAGCGGGCCGGCAGAGCCCGTGAAACCCAGCAATTTCCTGCGCGGCATCATCGAGCGCGATCTTGACGCCGGCACCTATGCCGGCCGGCCTTTCGGCGGCAGCCCGGGTGATGCCGCCCACCACGCCGCCGGCCAGCCCGACCCCGCCCGGATCCGCACGCGCTTTCCGCCAGAACCCAACGGCTACCTGCACGTGGGCCATGCCAAGAGCATCTGCCTGAACTTCGGCCTGGCACGCGACTACGGCGGGGTGTGCCACCTGCGCTTCGACGACACCAACCCCGAGAAGGAAGAACAGGAGTACGTCGACGCCATCAAGGAGGCCGTGCACTGGCTGGGTTTCGACTGGGAGAACGGCGGCACGAGTCACCTGTACCAGGCCAGCGACTATTTCGACTTCATGTACCGCGCCGCCGAGGCCCTGGTGCAGGCCGGCCTGGCTTATGTGGACGAGCAGAGCGCCGAAGAGATGCGCGCCAACCGCGGCGACTTCACCACGCCGGGGACGGACAGCCGCTTTCGCGGCCGCACCCCGGCCGAGAACCTGGCGCGGCTGCGCGACATGCGCGACGGCAAGCTGGCCGACGGCGCCGCGGTCCTGCGCGCCAGGATCGACATGGCTTCGCCCAACATCAACCTGCGCGACCCGGCGCTGTACCGCATCAAGCACGCCACCCACCACCACACGGGCGACCGCTGGTGCATCTACCCGATGTACACCTACGCGCACCCCATCGAGGACGCGCTGGAACGCATCACCCACAGCATCTGCACGCTGGAGTTCGAAGACCAGAGGCCCTTCTACGACTGGCTGCTCGAGCACCTGGCCAGCCTGGGGTTGCTGGCACACCCGCTGCCCAAGCAATACGAGTTCGGCAGGCTGAACCTCACGGGCGTGATCACCAGCAAGCGCAAGCTCAAGGCGCTGGTCGACGAGGGCCATGTCAGTGGCTGGGACGACCCACGCATGCCCACACTCTTCGGCATGCGTCGGCGCGGCTACACGCCCGAGAGCATCCGCGCCATGGCCGACGGCACGGGTGCCAGCAAGACCAACATCTGGCTGGACTACGCCGTGCTGGACATCGCGCTGCGCGAAGACCTGGAAGGCCGCGCCCCGCGCGCCATGGCGGTGCTGGATCCGGTGAAGCTGGTGCTGGAGAACTGGGACGAGGTCTTCGGCGCCGGGCACCGCGAGCCCTGCGCCGCCCCGGTCCACCCGCAGCGCCCCGAACTGGGCCTGCGGCACTTCAAGCTCGGCCCCGAGGTCTGGATCGAGCGCGAGGACTTCGAGCACGTGCCGCCCAAAGGCTTCTTCCGGCTGTACCCGCCGCAGCCCCAGGCCGACGGCAGCGTGGCCCCCGGCAACAAGGTGCGGCTGAAGTACGGCATGGTGGTGGAATGCACCGGCTTTGAACAGGGCGCCGACGGCCGCGCGGCCGCCGTGCGCGCCCGCGTGGTGCCCGACACCAAGAGCGGCACACCCGGGGCAGACGCCGTCAAGGTCAAGGGCACCATCACCTGGCTGGCGGTGGACGACGCCGCGGCGGCCGAGGTGCGGCTGTTCGAGCGCCTGTTTACCGAAGACCAGCCCGACGCCGAAGGGCGCGACTTCCGCAGCGTGCTCAACCCGCACAGCCGCCGGGTGGTGCAAGCCTTCGTGGAATCCTCACTGGCCAGCGCAGCGGCCGAGCACCGGGTCCAGTTCGAACGCCACGGCTACTTCGTGGCAGACCGGATCGACCACCGCAGCCAGGCCCCTGTGTTCAACCGCATCACCACCCTCAAGGACTCCTGGAAATGACTGCACATGCTCGCAAGCCGGCCGCGTCTGGATGGACGCGCCACACCTCGGCCTTGGCACTGGCCTTGGCGGCGTTCACTGCCGGGGCCCAGCAGCCTGCGCCCGCACAGACCGTGTCCACCCAGGCCGCCCCCACGGGCGCCGCCAACGTGACCACCTCCACCGGCCTGATCTACACCTCGTTGAAGGAGGGCACGGGCGCCAGCCCGCAAGCCGCCGACATGGTGCGCGTGCATTACCGCGGCGCCTTTCCCGACGGCAGGGAGTTCGACAGCTCCTACAGCCGTGGCCAGCCGGCGCAGTTTCCGCTGAACCGCGTGATCCGCTGCTGGACCGAGGGGGTGCAGATGATGAAGGTGGGCGGCAAGGCGAGGCTGGTGTGCCCGCCCGCCATCGCCTACGGGGAACGCGGCACGCCCGGGGGCCCGATCCCACCGAACGCCACGCTGTACTTCGAGGTGGAGTTGCTGGGCATCGCGGGCAAGTAGCGGACCCGACGGAAGCACCCATGGCACTTGCCTGCGCGATGCCCAGGATGACCAGCGCGTCTGAGCACCATCGCGTGCGGCGCGGCGGCCGGCCACTGCCAGGGCCTATGCTCGGCCGCTGGCTGACCACGCTTGCCTGCACCGCTGCCGTGTGGGCCAACGCCTCGGCGCAAGGCCTGGCGCCCATGCCCGTGATGGAGGAAGTGCCCTTCATCACCACGCCCGACAACGTCACCGTGTCCATGCTCGAGCTGGCTGGGGTCAGCGCCAAGGACTTCGTGCTGGACCTCGGCTCGGGCGATGGGCGCATCGTCATCACGGCGGCGCGGCGCTTCGGCGCTCGCGGCGTGGGCGTGGAGATCGTGCCTGAACTGGTCGAGCGCAGCCAGCGCAATGCGCAGGCCGCTGGCGTGGCCGACAGGGCCGAGTTCCGCGAGCAGGATCTCTTCAAGACCGATCTCACGGCAGCCAGCGTCATCACCATGTACCTGCTGCCTGCCGTGAACGTGCAGTTGCGCCCTGCCCTGCTGAGGCTCAAGCCCGGCACGCGCTTGGTATCGCATGACTGGGACATGGGCGAGTGGACACCCGACCGCTCGCTGACGGTGGAAGCGCCCACCAAGAACATCGGGCGAGAAAAGCTGAGCCAGTTGCACCTCTGGGTGGTGCCGGCACCTGCCGCCGGCCTGTGGTGCGGCGGCGCGGGTCTGCAGTGGCGCCTGCGCCAGCAGTTCCAGATGGTGCAGGGACAGGCCGGCCCGGCGACCGATCTCAAGGCTCTGCTGGGCCGCATGGACGCGTCGACGCTGCACCTGTGGGCGCCCGGCGCGCAAGCCCGTGCCGAGTGGCAGACAAGCCCGCAGGGCCCCACCCTGCGCGTGGTGGGGGCCTCAGGCGCCTGGGGGCCGTGGCAGGGCCAGACGCTGCGAAAAGCCAGCGACGACCGCTGCACGGGTTGAGCCTGCTCTGATCAGCTGCCCTCCGGGCGCGACACAGTGCGCGGTGGAGCGCCCCTTCGGCGTGCAACCCTGCCAGCCCTGCGCTGCGCCCTGCCGGCGCCGGGCCGCCCCTGGTCCATGCAGACGCCCATACAGACGCCCATGCAGACCTTGTCCTCTGGCGCACGCACCCGCCTGCAGGCCCACCCCCGTGTACCGGACGCCCTGGCCACTTGGCTCCAAAAGGCCGACATCCGCATCAACGGGCCTCGCCCCTGGGACCTGCAGCTGACCCACCCGCGCCTGTTCGGGCGCGTGCTGCGGCACTGGTCCATGGGACTGGGCGAGGCCTACATGGACGGCGACTGGGACTGCGAGCAACTCGACGAGTTCTTCACACGGTTGCTGCGGCTGCGCGCTGACCAGCCGCCAGGCGGTCTGGCCCGGTTGAAGCTGGCCTGGGCCCTGCTGGAGGCCGCCTGGCGCAACCCCCAGGCTCCCGACAAGGCCTTCGTGGTGGGTGAGCGCCACTACGACCTGGGCAACGACCTGTTCGTGCGCATGCTGGACGCCCGCATGGTGTATTCCTGCGCCTTCTGGGGCCAGGCCAGAACCCTGGACCAGGCCCAGGAAGACAAGCTGGAGATGATCTGCCGCAAGCTGCAACTGGCGCCAGGGATGACGCTGCTGGACATCGGCTGCGGCTGGGGCGGGCTGGCGCGCCACGCCGCCCTGCACCACGGCGCCCAGGTCACCGGCATCACCGTCTCCAGGGAACAGGCGCGCCACGTGGAGCAACTCTGCGCAGGCCTGCCGGTGAGCGTGCGGCTCCTGGACTATCGAGCCTTGCAGGGACGCTTCGACCGCATCGCATCGGTGGGCATGTTCGAGCATGTGGGCCCGAAGAACCACGCCACCTACCTGGAAACCGCACACAGGCTCCTGGCCGATGACGGCTTGTTCCTGCTGCACACGATTGGCACGGACCGACCGAACGGGCGCACCGACCCGTGGATCGAACGGTACATCTTCCCCGGCGGCCACCTGCCCGCCGCCAGCGAGCTGGCGCGGGCTGTCGAACGCGGCTTCGTCATCGAGGACTGGCACAACTTCGGCCCGGACTACGACCGCACACTCATGGAATGGCACGCGCGCTTCGAGGCGGCCTGGCCGGAACTCAAGTCCCGCTACAGCGAGCGCTTTCGGCGCATGTGGCGCTATTACCTGCTGAGCAGCGCCGGCTTCTTCCGCTCGCGCCAGGGGCAGTTGTGGCAATTGGTGCTGGCCAAGCCGCAGCGCGCGGGTGCCTACCGGTCGACCCGGCCTTTCGATCGGCTCACCCCGGGGAAACCCTGATCACGATCCGGAAGGTCGTTCTGTATGACGAGATGAAATCCCCGGGTCAATACCTATGATGGCGTCAGGGTTTGTCAATTACAAACTGTTCGTTGTCCAAGACAAATGGGCGAAGCGTCCAAGGCATCGCCTCCTGTCCAGAGACAGAGACCTCCGCCTCCCGATTCCCCCGAACGGGCCGGACAATCACGGTTCCTTTTACTGCCCCGGACTCCCCACCGAGCCGGGACGATTGAGTCATTCATGGAAACCAGTCTTCGCCGTCTGCTGGAGCGCGGCGCCGCCCACCAGGCCGCCCTGGGCGCCCCCGGCCGCCAGGACCTGACCCACGCCGAACTGCGTACCCTGGTGGACCGCACCTTGTCCACCCTCAACGGCATGGGCATCGGCCGCAACGACCGCCTGGCCATCGTGCTGCCCAACGGGCCGGAGATGGCGGCCTGCTTCGTGGCCGCCGCCTGCGGCGTGGCCACCGCGCCGCTGAATCCGGCCTACCGGGGCGAGGAATTCGAGTTCTATCTGGCCGACTTGAAGGCCCGCGCGCTGGTGGTGGAGCAAGGCAGCACCTCGCCCGCGGTGGAAGTGGCCCAGCGCATGGGCGTGCCCGTGATCGAGCTGGTGCCCGAGCTGTCTGCGGGTGCCGGCAGCTTCACCTTGCACTGCGCCCAACCGCCGGGCACGGCCGCCGCGCATCCGGGGCTGGCCCAGCCAGGCGATGTGTCCATGGTGCTGCACACCTCGGGCACCACCTCGCGCCCGAAGATCGTGCCGCTGTCCCAGGCCAACCTGTGCGCCTCGGCCCAGCACATCGCCCGCACCCTGGCCTTCACGGGGGCGGACCGCGGGCTGAACATCATGCCGCTGTTCCACATCCACGGCCTGATTGCCGGCGTGCTCACGCCACTGTCGGCCGGCTCCATGGTGTTCTGCACGCCGGGCTTCAATGCCTTGAAGTTCTTCGGCTGGATGGACGAGGCGCGGCCCACCTGGTACACGGCCGTGCCCACCATGCACCAGACCATCCTGTCGCGCGCCTCCAAGAGCGCCGACGTGATCGCGCGGCACCCGCTGCGCTTCATCCGCAGCTCGTCCAGCTCCATGCCGCCGCAGGTCATCCGCGAGATGGAAGAAGTGTTCGGCGCCCCGCTGATCGAGAGCTACGGCATGACCGAGGCCACGCACCAGATGGCCAGCAACCCCCTGCCTCCGGCGGTGCGCAAGCCCGGCAGCGTGGGCATCGCCGCCGGCCCGGAGGTGGCCATCATGGCCGACGACGGCACGCTGCTGCCGCGTGGCGGCACGGGCGAGATCGTGATCCGCGGCCCCAACGTCACCGCCGGCTACGAAAGCAACCCCAAGGCCAACGCCGAAGCCTTCACCCACGGCTGGTTCCGCACCGGCGACCAGGGGGTGATGGACGAGGACGGCTACGTCACCCTCACGGGTCGGCTCAAGGAGATCATCAACCGTGGCGGCGAGAAGATCAGTCCGCGCGAGGTGGACGAGATCCTGATGGACCACCCCGCGGTGGCGCAGGTGGTGTGCTTCGGCATGCCGCACCCCAAGCTGGGCGAAGAAGTCGCCGCCGCCGTGGTGCTGCGCGAAGGCCAGAGCGCCACTGAGCGCGACCTGCAGGCCTTTGTGGCCGGCCGCGCCGCGGAGTTCAAGGTACCGAAAAAGATCCTCGTCATGGACGAGATCCCCAAGGGTGCGACCGGCAAGTTGCAGCGCATCGGCCTCGCGGCCAAGCTGGGCCTGGCCTGAGCGGCTGCTCGGCACCACGCCCTACCACCCGACACAGGTTCACTGACCCCTTCCAAAGGACGAGACCCCACCAGAAGCCTCCCCTTTTTCGCCCGCGGTCGCAAGGCCGCGTTTTTCACCACTGCATGTGACTTCCCTCTGAATCTAGGAGACGACATGAGCTGGACCCTGAAGACGAACTCGACGAGTTCACCCGCCACCCCGGCCGCCGCACGCACTGCCATGCCGGCCACCCGCTCCCGCCAGACCCTTCTGGCCACCTTGCTGACCGCCGCAGCCGCCACGGCCGCCGTCCTCAGCGCACCGCGTGCCCACGCGGCCTGGGAACCCACCAAGTCCATCGAGTTCATCGTGCCGGCCGGCACGGGCGGCGGCGCCGACCAGATGGCGCGCTTCATCCAAGGGGTGGCCACCAAGCACAAGTTGACCAAACAGCCCATCGTCGTGGTCAACAAGGGCGGCGGCGCGGGAGCGGAAGCCTTCCTGGACGTCAAGGGCGACAAGGGCAACCCGCACAAGATCGTCATCACGCTCAGCAACCTGTTCACCACGCCGCTGGGCACCGCCGTGCCCTTCAACTGGCGCGACATGACGCCCGTGGCCATGCTGGCGCTGGACCAGTTCGTGCTGTGGGTCAACGCCGACTCGCCGCACCAGACCCCCAAGGCCTTCTTCGAAGCCCTCAAGGCAGGCAACGACCGCAGCATCAAGATGGGCGGCACCGGCAGCAAGCAGGAAGACCACATCATCAGCGTGATGCTGGAAAAGGCCGCTGGCAAGAAGATGACCTACATCCCCTACGGCGGTGGCGGCCAGGTGGCCACGCAGCTGGTGGGCAAGCACGTGGACGCCACGGTCAACAACCCCATCGAGGCCGAGAGCCATTGGCGCGCCGGCAAGCTGCGCGCCCTGTGCGTGATGGACTCGCAGAAACTGCCGTACAAGGAGAAGGTCACCACCACCCAGAGCTGGAACGACCTGCCCACCTGCGCCTCGGCCGGCCTGCCGGTGGAGTACCTGATGCTGCGCGGCATCTTCATGCCGCCGGGCGTCACCCCCGACCAGCTCAAATACTATGTCGACCTGCTGGCCAAGGTGCGCGCGCTGCCGGAATGGAAAGACTTCATGGTCAAGGGCGCCTTCAAGCAGACGGTGATGACCGGCCAGGAATACTTCGACTGGCTGGGCAAGAACGAGCAGATGCACCGCGTGCTGATGCGCGAAGCCGGCTTCCTCGCCAACTGAGGAGGCCTCCATGCAGACCTCTCATGACGACGGCGCTGCGGGTGCCGGGGGCGACGCTGTCTCCACGCGTTGGGTGGAGCTGGGCGTGGCACTGGCGCTGATGGCGCTGGCGCTGGTGGTCATGGTCGACAGCCTGCGCGTGGGCGCAGGCTGGGCTGACGACGGCCCCCAGGCCGGCTACTTCCCCTTCTACATCGGGCTGGCGCTGCTGGGCGCCAGCGGGTGGACAGCCCTCACGCAGCTGCGCCCCTGGCAGCGCATGGAGGTGTTCGCCGAGCGCGCGCAGCTGCGCAGCGTGGCCGCGGTGATGGGGCCCATGGTGGTGCATGTCGCACTCATCAAGTTCATTGGCCTGTACGTGGCATCGGCACTGCTCATCGGCTGGTTCATGCACCGGCATGGGCAGCACCGGCTGGCCACCAAGCTGGCGGTGCCGGTGGCCGTGCCGCTGGTGGTGTTTGTCGTGTTCGAGCGCTGGTTCCTGGTACCGCTGCCCAAGGGGCCGCTCGAAGCGCTGTTCGGCTATTGAGCCGCAGGGAGACACGACATGGAAGAAATCCAGAGCCTGATCCAGGGCTTCGGCGTGGCGCTGGGGTGGCAAAACCTCGGCTTCATGCTGATCGGCCTGACCCTGGGCGTGCTGATCGGCGTGCTGCCCGGGCTGGGCGGCGCCAACGGCGTGGCCATCCTGCTGCCGCTGACCTTCGGCATGAACCCCACCTCGGCCATCATCATGCTGAGCTGCATCTACTGGGGCGCGCTGTTCGGCGGGGCCATCACCTCCATCCTGTTCAACATCCCGGGCGAGCCCTGGAGCGTGGCCACCACCTTCGACGGCTACCCCATGGCGCAGCAGGGGCGCGCGGCCCAGGCGCTCACGGCGGCTTTCACCTCCAGCTTCGTGGGCGCCATCTTCGCCGTGGCCATGATCACCTTCCTGGCCCCGCTGGTGGCGCAGTTCGCGCTCAAGTTCGGCCCGCCCGAGTTCTTTACGGTGCAGTTGCTGACCTTCTGCAGCTTCATCGGCATGAGCAAGGAGCCCGCAGCCAAGACGCTCGCGGCCATGATGCTCGGCTTTGCCCTGGCCGCCGTGGGCATGGACTCGGTGACCGGCCAGCTGCGCATGACCTTCGGCTTCCCGGAGCTGCTCAAGGGCTTTGACTTCCTGATCGCAGTCATCGGCCTGTTCGGCATCGGCGAGATCCTGCAGACCATGGAGGAAGGCCTGTCCTTCAAGGGCCGCAGCGCGCGCATCACCTTCGGCACCGTGCTGCAGACCTGGAAGGAACTGCTGAACCACTGGAAGCTGTTCCTGCGCAGCACCCTGGTGGGCTGCTGGATGGGCGTGACGCCCGGCGGCGCCACCCCGGCCTCGTTCATGAGCTACGGCATGGCCCGGCGCATGTCGAAAGACCCGGACAGCTTCGGCAAGGGCCGCATTGAGGGCGTGGTGGCGCCCGAGACCGCAGCGCACGCCGCGGGCACCGCCGCGCTGCTGCCCATGCTGACGCTGGGCATTCCCGGCTCTCCCACGGCGGCGGTGCTGCTGGGCGGCCTGCTGATCTGGGGCCTGCAGCCCGGGCCCATGCTCTTCGTCGAGCAGAAGGAGTTCGTCTGGGGCCTCATCGCCAGCATGTACGTGGGCAACGTGGTCGGCCTGATCGTGGTGCTGACCACCGTGCCCTGGTGGGCGGCTATCCTGCGCATACCGTTCTCCATCATGGGGCCGGTCATCATCATGGTGTGCGCGGTGGGGGCCTACACGGTGAACTCCTCGTTCCTCGACGTGGCGATGATGCTGGTGTTCGGCGTGGTGGGCTACCTGTTCAAGAAGCTGAAGTACCCTCTGGCACCGCTGGTGCTGGCCCTGGTGCTGGGCGACATGGCAGAGTCCAGCTTCCGGCAGTCCATGCTGCTGAGCCAGGGCTCGCTGACCATCTTCTGGAGCAGTCCGCTGGTGGGCAGCATCGCCGGCCTGGCCGTGCTCATGCTGGTGTGGCCCGCGTTCGGGGCGCTGCGGCGCACACTGCAGGCCCGGGCGCCGGCGGTGTGATCCTGTCGATGCCTGCCATCCCCATCATCGTGAACAACACAGGAACTTGAACGCATGAAGATCACCGTGGTCGGCGCTGGCGCCATCGGCGGCTACCTGGGGGCCAGGTTGTCGGCCGCGGGCGAGGAGGTCACCTTCATCGCTCGCAACCGCAACCTGGAGGCCATCAACGCCCACGGCTTCCGCCTCATCCAGGAAGACGGCAGCGAGCTACAAGCCCCGGCCGTGCGGGCCGTGCAACGCTACGCCGATGCCGGACCGCAGGACGCCGTGCTGCTCACCGTCAAGGCCCACCAGGTGCGCGACCTGCTGCCCGACCTGCGTGGCCTGTTCGGTCCGCACACCACGGTGGTGACCATGATCAACGGCGTGCCCTGGTGGTACTTCCACCAACTGGCCGGCCCCTGGGAGGGACGCGCCATCGAGGCGGTGGACCCTGGGGGGCTGATCGCCGAGCACATCGAGCCCGAGCGCGTGATCGGCAGCGTGGTCTATCCGGCCGCCGAACTCGTGGCCCCGGGCGTGGTGAAGGTGATCGAAGGCAACCGCTTCACGCTGGGCGAGCCCGACGGCTCGCGCAGCGAGCGCGTCGAGCGCTTGTCCAAGGCCTTGATGAACGCCGGCTTCAAGGCCCCGGTCAGCAAGGACATCCGCGGCGAGATCTGGGTCAAGCTGTGGGGCAACCTGACCTTCAACCCCATCAGCGCGCTCACGCACGCCACGCTGGAACAGATCTGCACCTTCGCTCCGACGCGCGATCTGGCCGCGCGGATGATGACCGAGGCCAAGGCCGTGGCCGAACGCCTGGGCGTGCAGTTCCGTATCAGCCTTGAGCAGCGCCTGGCCGGCGCCCAGGCCGTGGGCGCGCACAAGACCAGCATGCTGCAGGACGTGGAAGCCGGCCGCACCCTGGAGCTGGAGGCGCTGGTGGGCGCCGTGGTGGAGCTGGGCCGCATCACCGAGACCCCCACGCCCACCATCGAGGCGATCTACGCTGTCACCAAGCTGCTGGGGCAGACCGTGCAGGCGCAGGGTGGCCGCCTGGCGGTGACGCCCCTGTCCTGACATGACGGGGCTGACGCGCCTGATGCGCGCCTGACGCACACCTCACTGCGTCAAGGCTTCAACACCTTGGCCACCGTGTTGGGCCGCAGCCGGTAGGCATCGGGCATGCCCGAGCCCAGCAGTGGCCGCAGGTACAGCCGGAAGGCGTCGGTGACATCCGTGCCCGAAGGCGCGATGAAGGCGTCTTCCATGGTGCGGGTGCGGCCCGCCACCTCGGCCAGAGGCAGCAGCGTGTAGTCCGCAGCGTAGTGGCCCGTGCGACGGATGGCCACCGAGCCGTCCCGGCCGCTCCAGAAGCCGTACTGCACCGCCTTCTCGCCCACCTCGCGCGCCTCGCGTTGGTCGACATCGCTCACGCAACCCAGGAAGCTGCGCTGCAGGTAGCCCAGGGTGTCGCCGCGCACGCGCTTCAAGCCCAGGCGGGCCTTGATCTCGTCGCACAACAGGTCCGCCAGCGCGCCGCTGCCGGAGAGTTGCACGTTGCCGTGCGCGTCACGCTCCAGGTCCTGGGCCAGTTGGGCGGCGATCGGCGTCCCCGAGTGGTCATGGATGCCCTCGGACACCGCCACGATGCAGCGGCCCAGGCGGTCGTAGGTGGCCTTCACATCGGCCAGGAAGCGCTCCACCGAGAACCCGCGCTCGGGCAGGTAGATCAGGTGCGGGCCGTCATCGTCGTACTTGCGGCCCAGCGCCGAAGCGGCCGTCAGGAACCCGGCGTGCCGGCCCATGACCACGGCCAGGTACACCCCGGGCAGGGCCGCGTTGTCCAGGTTGGCGCCCGCAAAGGCCTGGGCCACGAAGCGCGCGGCCGAGGGAAAGCCGGGCGTGTGGTCGTTGCCCACCAAATCGTTGTCGATGGTCTTCGGGATGTGGATGCAGCGCAGCGGGTAGCCCGCCCGCGTCGCCTCCTCGCTGACGATACGCACCGTGTCCGACGAGTCGTTGCCGCCGATGTAGAAGAAGTGGCCGATGCCGTGCGCCTTCAGTACCTGGAAGATCTCCTGGCAGTACTTCAGGTCGGGCTTGTCGCGGGTGGAGCCCAGCGCCGAGCCCGGGGTGCCCGCCACCAGCTCGAGGTTGTGGCTGGTCTCCTGCGTGAGGTCGAAGAAGTCTTCGTTGACGATGCCGCGCACCCCGTGCCGCGCGCCGTAGACGCGCTCCACGCCGAGTTGCCGGCGCGCCTCCAGCACCACGCCCACCAGGGACTGGTTGATCACGGCGGTAGGACCGCCGCCCTGGGCGACGAGGACCTTGCCTGGGGTCATGCTGCTGCGCTCCCGTAAGGAATCTGTCTGGAATGACGGATCACGTGTCATCGTACAGGCCCTGCGGCGGGCCGCGTCCGGCACGGAGCACGGCGTGAGCAATTGCCGGGCCAGGCCCGGCTCCTCGAAAATCCGGGTGATGAACGACCCCGCAGCTGCCCCTCTGAAGGCGCACTTTCTCCTGGATCCCGAGATCGTGTTCCTGAATCACGGCTCGTTCGGGGCCTGCCCGCGCGAAGTGTTCGAGGACCTGCAGCACTGGCAGCGGGAGATGGAACGAAACCCGGTGGAGTTTCTCGGACGGCGCTCGGGCGAGTTGCTGGCGCAGGCCCGCCAGGCCTTGGCGCACCACCTCGGGGCACAGGCAGCGGACCTGGTCTTCGTGCCCAACGCCACCACCGGCGTCAACGTGGTGGCACGCTCGCTGAACCTGCGGCCAGGCGACGAGATTCTGGCCACGGACCACGAATACGGCGCCTGCGATGCCACCTGGCAGCGTGTTTGCGAGGAGGCCGGAGCGGTCTACCGAAAGGTGGAGATTCCCCTGCCGCTGGACAACGCGCGGTTCGCCCAGCGGCTGCTGGCCGAGGTGACGCGGCGCACCAGACTGATCTTCGCGAGCCACATCACCTCCACCACGGCGCTGATCTTTCCCCTGGCGGCCTTGTGCGCCCACGCACGCGCCCTGGGGGTGCTGACCCTGATCGACGGCGCCCATGCACCAGGCCACATCGAGGTGCAGCTTGACGCCCTGGGCGCCGACTTCTACACCGGCAACTGCCACAAGTGGCTGTGCGCTCCCAAGGGCAGTGCCTTCCTGCACGCACGCCAGGAGCACCACCAGATGCTGCACGCCACCGTGACCAGCTGGGGCTACGTGGCCGGCACCCAGGGCCACAGCGGGTTCGACGCCTACACCGGCCGCACCGTGCTGGAGCGTCGGCTGCAATGGCAGGGCACGCGCGACATCGCCGCCTGGCTGGCCGTGCCTGCCGCCCTGGCCTTCCAGCAGCGCCACGGTTGGCCCGAGGTGCGGCAGCGTTGCCATGACCTGGCGATCGGCCTCATGCAGCGCACCGCCGAGCGCTTCAGCCTGCCGGTCATCGGCAGCCCCGAGGACTTCGGCCAGATGGTGCCGCTGCCCGTGCGCCACCAGGACGCGGCGGCCCTGAGAGCGCGGCTGTTCGATCAACACTGCATCGAAGTGCCCGTCACCCAGCACGCAGGACGCACCTTCGTGCGGGTGTCCGTGCAAGGTTACAACTCGGTGGCCGACCTGGCCGCGCTGGAGGCGGCGCTGGACCCGGCGCTGGAGGCGGCGCTTTAGGGCGGGTGCGTGCTCAGCGGCCCTTGCGCGAAGGCTTGGCGGCGGGGCGCCGGGCGGGTCGGGGGTTCGCCGTGCCACCGGCCGCGGTTTCCCGCGGCGGCAGGCCCGTGTGCTGCGTCAGCAATCGGCCCTGGGTCACCGTGGAGACCTTGGCGCCCGCCGGGGTGGAATTCTTCCTGCGGGCGCTCACGTAGGCCCCGTCGGTGGCGGGCTGGAAGGTAGGGATCAGCTGCTGTTTGCCGTTGCCGATGAGGTCGGCCCGGCCCATGCTCTTGAGCGCCTCTCGCAGCAGCGGCCAGTTGTTCGGATCGTGGTAGCGCAGAAAAGCCTTGTGCAGGCGGCGGCGCTTCTCGCCTCTGACGATGTCCACCTTCTCCGAGCGCGCCGCATCGCGGCTGATGCCCTTGAGCGGATTCAGGTTGGAGTGGTACATCGCCGTGGCGGTGGCCATGGGGCTGGGGTAGAAGGTCTGCACCTGGTCGGCCTTGAAGCCGTGGCGCTTGAGCCAGAGCGCCAAGTTCATCATGTCCTCGTCGCTGGTGCCCGGGTGCGCGGCGATGAAGTACGGAATCAGGTACTGCTTCTTGCCCGCTTCGGCCGAGAACTTCTCGAACAGTTGTTTGAAGCGGTCGTAGGTGCCGATGCCCGGCTTCATCATCTTGGACAGCGGCCCGCCCTCGGTGTGCTCCGGCGCGATCTTCAGGTACCCGCCCACGTGGTGGGTGACAAGTTCCTGCACGTACTCGGGCGACTTCACCGCCAGGTCGTAGCGCAGGCCCGAGCCGATGAGGATCTTCTTCACGCCCTTCAAGGCCCTCGCCCGGCGGTACAGCTTGATCAGCGGCGTGTGGTCGGTGTTCAGGTTCGGGCAGATGCCGGGGTAGACGCAACTGGGCTTGCGGCAGGCCGCCTCGATCTCCGGGCTCTTGCAGCCGATGCGCCACATGTTGGCGGTGGGGCCGCCCAGATCGCTCACGACTCCCGTGAACCCAGCCACCTTGTCGCGGATGTCCTCGATCTCCCGGATGATCGAGTCTTCGCTGCGGCTCTGGATGATGCGCCCCTCGTGCTCGGTGATGGAGCAGAAGGTGCAGCCGCCAAAGCAGCCGCGCATGATGTTCACGCTGAAGCGGATCATCTCCCAGGCCGGGATCTTGGTCGGCCCGTCGTGGCCCCCGGTCTGGTCGGCGTACACCGGGTGCGGGCTGCGCGCATACGGCAGGTCGAACACATGGTCCATTTCCGCCGTGGTCAGGGGGATGGGCGGCGGGTTGATCCACACGTCGCGCGCCGTCGACCCCTCGCCATGGCGCTGCACCAGCGCGCGGGCATTGCCGGGGTTGGTCTCCAGGTGCAGCACGCGGCTGGCGTGGGCGTAGAGCACGGCGTCGCTCTTGACCTGTTCGTAGGCCGGCAGGCGGATCACCGTCTTGTCGCGCGGCGTCACCAGGGCACGCGCATCCTGTTTGACCAGGGGGCGGCGCACCAGGCGGATGGGCTGTTCCTGCGGGTTGGCTTGCTTCGGCAGGTTCGCTCCGGACACGGCGCCCGACCCAGCGGGCGGAGCCGTGCGCTCAGGGTTCGCGTTGGCAGCCTCGCAGGTCTCCCCCTGGGCCTGGGCGTTCTCCTCCATGCCCAGGTAAGGGTTCAGCAGCGCGTCCACCTTGCCGGGACGGTCGACTTCGGTGGAGTCCACCTCGAACCAGCCGTGCAACCCCGCATCGTCAGGCTTGCGGATGAAGGCGGTGCCGCGCACATCGGTGATGGAGTTGATGGGCTCGCGCCGCGCCAGGCGGTGGGCGATCTCGATGATGGCGCGCTCGGCGTTGCCGTACAGCAGCAGGTCGGCCTTGCTGTCCACCAGGACGGAGCGGCGCACCTTGTCCTGCCAGTAGTCGTAATGCGCAATGCGGCGCAGGCTGGCCTCGATGCCACCAATGATGATGGGCACGTCCTTGAAGGCCTCCTGGCAGCGCTGGGTGTAGACCAGCGTCGCGCGGTCGGGCCGCTTGCCGGCCACGCCGCCGGGGGTGTAAGCGTCGTCGCTGCGAATCTTGTGGTCGGCCGTGTAGTGGTTGATCAGCGAGTCCATGTTCCCGGCGGCCACACCAAAGAACAGGTTGGGCTTGCCCAGGGCTTTGAAGGGCTCGGCGCTGTGCCAGTCGGGCTGCGCGATGATGCCCACGCGAAAGCCCTGCGCCTCCAGCGTGCGGCCGATGACCGCCATGCCGAAGCTGGGGTGGTCCACGTAAGCGTCACCGGTGACGATGATGACGTCGCAACTGTCCCAGCCGAGCTGCTCCATCTCGGCGCGGCTCATGGGCAGGAAGGGGGCCGGACCGAAGCGCTTGGCCCAGAACGGGCGGTAGCCGGTCAAGGCCTTGGGCGGCGCGGGTGGGGCGAGGGTCAACTGGGACACACCTGGATTGTCGTCAATGCCCCCTGCCAGCGTTGCCTTTCGTCGGGATGCCCTTTGCTTCCACACACCAGCGCATACGAGGCATCACGAGCCGCCTGCGCGCTAGCACGCTATCATCTACGTGACCTCAGGTTTGAACTTGCACGCAATCCATGGCCCAACTCATCGTCCGCGACCTGGACAACGACATCAAGGCCGCGCTCCAGCAGCGCGCGCGTCAGCACGGCTGGAGCATGGAGGAGGAGGTTCGGCAGATCCTGCGGCGAAGTGTGGATCAGACGCCCGCAGTCCCAGCCCACCTGGGTTCCCGCATGGCCGCTCGTTTTGAGGGCGTGGGCTTGGATGCACCCATCCCGGAATGCAGCGGGCAGGACATAGAGCCCCTGCAGTTGCCTTCATGATCCTCCTGGACACCAATGTGCTGTCGGCCTTGATGCAGAAGACGCCGGAGGCCGAGGTCGTGAACTGGCTCGACAGACAAGCGCCACAGGACATCTGGATCACGACCATCACAGTCTTTGAGGTTCGCTACGGGCTGAACATCCTGACCGACGGGGCCAGGAAGGACCTGCTGCTGCAACGTTTCGAAGAACTGGTCGCACAAGACCTCTCGCAACGTGTGGTCACCTTCGACAACCGGGCCGCACAGGCCGCCGCCCAACTGGCCGCCCAACGCAAGGCCCGCGGGCGCCCCGTGGACATCCGGGACACCTTCATCGCGGGCATCGCCATGGCCCAGGGTGCCGTGCTGGCGACCCGTAACCAGCGGCACTTTGACGATCTGAACACCCCTGTGATCAACCCCTGGGGACCGACAGGCCACTGAAAGCACGTCCGACGCCGGCCTACGCCACTTCCTCCCCCAGGAAGCCCCCGCTCTGGTGCGCCCACAGCCGGGCGTAGATGCCGCCCAGGGCCAGCAGGTCGGCGTGCGTGCCCTGCTCCACGATGCGGCCCTGGTCCATCACCACCAGGCGGTCCATGGCGGCGATGGTGGACAGTCGGTGGGCGATGGCCACCACCGTCTTGCCCTCCATCAGCCGGTACAGGCTGGCCTGAATGGCCTGCTCCACCTCGCTGTCCAGCGCGCTGGTGGCCTCGTCCAGCAGCAGGATGGGGGCGTCCTTGAGCATGACCCGGGCGATGGCGATGCGCTGGCGCTGCCCACCCGAGAGCTTGACGCCGCGCTCGCCCACGTGAGCGTCGAAGCCGGTGCGACCCTTGGGGTCCACCAGATGCTGGATGAAGTCGGTCGCCTCGGCCCGTTCGGCCGCGCGCAGCATCTGCTCGTCCGTGGCGTCGGGCCGGCCGTAAACGATGTTGTCACGCACCGAACGGTGCAGCAGCGAGGTGTCCTGCGTCACCATGCCGATCTGCGCGCGCAGCGAATCCTGGCTGACGCCGGCGATGTCCTGGCCGTCGATGAGGACGCGACCGCCCTGCACGTCATAGAAGCGCAGCAGCAGGTTCACCACCGTGCTCTTGCCCGCGCCCGAACGGCCCACCAGTCCGATCTTCTCGCCCGGGCGGATGTGCAGGTCCAGGCCGTCGATCACCTTGCGTGCGCCTCCATAGCTGAAGTCCACCCGCTCGAAGCGCACCTCGCCCCGCTGCACCGCCAACGGCGCCGCGTCCGCGCGGTCCAGCACCGTGCGCGGCCGCGAGAGCGTGGCGATGCCGTCCTGCACCGTCCCCACGTGTTCGAACAGACTCGCCATCTCCCACATCACCCAGTGCGAGATGCCGTTCAAGCGCAGCGCCATCGCGGTGGAAGCGGCCACCGCGCCCACGCCCACGTCACCCACCGACCACAGCCACAGCGTCAGGCCCACCGTGCTGCCGATGAGCAGCACCGACAGCACCTGGTTGACGATCTCGAAGGCCGACACCAGCCGCATCTGGCCGTGAACGGCGGTCATGAACTCCTGCATCGCGGAGCGGGCAAAGCCAGCCTCGCGCTGGGAGTGCGAGAACAGCTTGACGGTGGCGATGTTGGTGTAGGCGTCGGTGATGCGCCCGGTCATCAGCGAACGGGCGTCGGCCTGGGCCTGGGCCACACGTGCCAGGCGCGGCACGAACAAGCGCACCGCGCCCAGATACAACAGGAACCACAGCAGGAAGGGGCCGAGCGTGCGCAGGTCAAAGCTGCCGAGCACGGCGGCCATGGTCACGAAATAGATCAGCACGTAAGTCAGGATGTCGGCCACGATCATCCAGACTTCGCGCACGGCGAGTGCCGACTGCATCACCTTGGTGGCGATGCGCCCGGCGAACTCGTCCTGGAAGAACCCCATGCTCTGCCCCAGCATCAGGCGGTGGAAGTTCCAGCGCAGGCGCATCGGGAAGTTGCCCGCCAGCGTCTGGTGCTTGAACATGGTCTGCAACGCCGCCAGGGCGATGCTGGTGCTCAGCACCAAGGCCAGCAACAGCAACGTATCGCCCTCCTCGGCCCAGAACCGGTCGGGTGAAACTCGGGCCAGCCAGTCGACGATGCGCCCCAGGAAGGCGAACAGCAGCGCCTCGAAGGCGCCGATCCCGGCCGTGAACACCGTCATGGCCGCGATGTAACCCCGAGTGCCCCGAGAACAGGCCCACAGAAAGGGCAGCAGGCCCTTGGGTGGCGCCTCGGGGGCAGCTTGCGGGTAAGGGTCGACCAGACGTTCGAAGGCTTGAAAGATCACGAGGGCGCTCCAGGGCGGCGGATTATGCGGGCGCCCCTGCGGTTTCCCGGGGGTGTCCGGTGGCCGGGCCGCCACTAAACTCACCCCCCATGACGCAGCACCACCATCACGGGCCCGGGTCTGCCCACGACGAGCACAGCCACCTCGACGAGATGGACATTCGCGTGCGGGCCCTGGAGACGCTGCTCACCGAGAAGGGCTACGTCGAGACGGCCGCCATCGATCGCATCATCCAGACCTACGAAGAGCGCGTGGGCCCGCGCAATGGTGCGCAGGTGGTGGCCCGGGCCTGGAGCGACCCGGCTTTCGCCCGCTGGCTGGCCGAGGACGCCACCGCCGCCATCAGTTCCATGGGCTTCACCGGTCGCCAGGGTGAGCACATGGTGGCGGTGTTCAACACCCCCGCCGAGCACCACATGGTGGTCTGCACGCTGTGCTCGTGCTACCCCTGGCCGGTGCTGGGACTGCCGCCCGCCTGGTACAAGAGCGCGCCCTACCGCTCGCGCACCGTGCGTGAACCGCGCGCCGTGCTGGCCGAGTTCGGCGTCACGCTGCCCGAGGGTACGGCGGTGCGCGTGTGGGACTCCACGGCCGAGGTGCGCTACCTGGTGATACCTGTGCGACCGGCGGGCACCGAAGGCTGGACCTCAGCGCAGCTGGCAGCGCTGGTCACCCGTGATTCGATGATCGGCACTGGGCTGGCCATGCCCGCGGCCTCGGTCAAGGCGAGCGCTGACGCCAGCGCAGCGGCCGCAAGCGCTTCAACGCCTGCAGCAGGTTCGGCATGAACGGCGCACACGACATGGGCGGCATGCACGGCTTCGGGCCGGTGCACCTGGAGGCCGACGAACCTCTGTTCCACGCCCCTTGGGAACGCCGAGCGATGGGGATGACCGTGGCCATGGGCGCCACCGGGCAGTGGAACATCGACCAATCCCGCTCGGCCCGCGAGAGCCTGCCGCCCGCCGCTTACCTGGGCTCCAGCTACTACCGCATCTGGATCCTGGGGCTGCAGCGCCTGATGCTGCGGCGCGGCCTGGTGAGCGAGGAAGAACTGGCAGCGGGACACCCGCACACGCCCGCCTTGCCCCTGGCCCGGGTGCTGCGCGCCGAGAGCGTCGACGCTGCGTTGGCCCGCGGCACGCCCACCGAGCGGCCGGCCACCACGCCTGCGCGCTATGCCGTGGGCGAGCGAGTCAGAGCCCTCAACCGGCACCCCGCTGGCCACACGCGGCTGCCCCGCTATGTGCGCGGCCACACCGGCACGGTGGTGCTGGTGCACGGCGCCCATGTGTTTGCCGACCGCCATGCCGCCAGCGCCCCGGGCCAACCCTTCGACGAAGCCCCGCAGTGGCTGTACACCGTGGCCTTCGACGGACGCGAGCTGTGGGGCGACGACGCCGAACCCGGCCTGCGCGTCAGCGTGGACGCCTGGGAAAGCTACCTGGAACCGGCATCGCCCGGGACCGCATGACCATGCCCCACGCCGCCTGCGACCTTCCCGGCCTGCCACAGGACGATGCCGGACCGGTTTTCAGCGCTCCCTGGCAGGCCCAGGCTTTCGCCATGACCCTGGCGATGCACGAGCGCGGCCTGTTCAGTTGGGGCGAGTGGGCGCAGGCCCTGAGCCAGGCCATCGCCCGCGCCCAGGGCCAGGGCGACCCGGACCTGGGCGACACCTACTACCACCACTGGCTGGACGCCCTGGAGACGCTGCTTCAGGCCAAAGGCCTGGCCAGTGCCGCCACCCTACACGCCCTGGAACACGCCTGGGAAGACGCAGCCGAGCGCACGCCTCATGGCCAGACCATCCAGCTGTTGCCGCAGGAGCGGGCACTGGCAAGATCATGAATTCCATGCCGCTTCGACTCTCCGTCCTGGACCAGTCCGTGGCCTGCGCCGGGCGCGGTGAAGACCACGCGCTGCGCGACACCTTGGAACTCGCTCAGCACTGCGAGGCCCTGGGCTACGAGCGCTTCTGGGTGAGCGAGCACCACGGCATGCCCACCATCGTCGGCACGGCGCCGGAGGTGCTGATGGCCGCCATCGCGGCGCGCACCACCCGCATCCGCATCGGCAGCGCCGGGGTGATGCTGCCGCACTACTCGGCTTTCAAGGTAGCCGAGAACTTCCGCGTGCTGGACGCCCTGGCGCCCGGGCGCATCGACCTGGGCCTGGGCCGCGCCCCGGGCAGCGACCGCCGCACGGCCCAGGCGCTGAACCCCCACGTGTCAGGCATGGCCGAGGACTTCCCGCAGCAGGTGCTGGACCTGCAAGCCTGGGTGAGCGGCCGGCCCCACCAGGGCGTGGTGGCGCACCCGCTGCCTCCGTCACCCGCGGACGAGCCCACGCAGCCCTCCCCACGCCAGCCCACTGAAGTGGGCTCACATGAGCACACAAGTCCAACTCACGGAGCAGGCCCCACAGGCACCCGCAGCCAAGAGTCCACCAGCTCTCTGGAGCGCCGACCCGAGATGTGGATCCTCGGCAGCTCCGACTACGGCGCCCAGCTCGCCGCCCACCTCGGCCTGCCCTACGCCTTTGCCTACTTCTTCATGGACGGCCAGGGCGTGGAGCAGGCGCTGGACCTGTACCGCAGCCTCTACCGGCCCAGCGAGCGCCACCCCAAGCCCGAAGTCACCATCTGCGTCTGGGCCCTGGCGGCCGACCGTGACGAAGAGGCCGAATTCCAGGCCCTGAGCCGCGAGCGCTGGCGCGTCAACCGGCAGCGTGGGCTACTCGGGCCGCTGCAGCGTCCGCAGGACGTGGCCGCGCAAGGCTTCAGCGACGAGGAGATGGCCGTGATCGTCGCGCCCCTGCGGCGCAAGGCTCTGGTGGGTTCGGCCGCGACGGTGCAGCACAAGATGGAAGATCTGGCCCGCAGCCTGGAGCTCGACCACCTGGTCGTCAACACCTGGGCGCACGACCCCGCGGTGCGGCGGCACTCCTATGCGCTGCTGGCGCGTGAATTCGGGCTGGACGGCAGCACCGCACCTGCCACAGGCTCCGGGTCTGAAGCCCATGCGGTGCCGGCCGCGGCTGCGGCCACGACCACCTGAGACACCTCGCCAACTTGCGCGCAAGCCAGTCCGGAAAGCCAACCCCCTTACGCCCCAGATACATCAGGAGCCGCCATGCAAGACCTCCCGGACGGTGCAGCCTTTGACATCCTGATCGTCGGCGCTGGCTCGGCAGGCTGCGTGCTGGCAGCGCGTCTGAGTGAGGACCCGGCACTGCGCGTGGGCCTCATCGAGGCCGGCCCGCCCGACAAGAGCGTGCTCATCCACTGCCCCGCCGGCCTGGCACTGCTGGCCCAGACGGGGGCGGCCAACTGGGGGTTCGAGACGGAGCCGCAGCCCGGCCTGAACGGCCGCCGCGGCTACCAGCCCCGCGGTAAGGTGCTGGGCGGCTCCAGCTCGGTCAACGCCATGATCTACGCCCGGGGCCACCGGGCCGACTACGACGCCTGGGCTGCCGAGGGCAACCCCGGCTGGTCGTTCGACGAGGTCCTGCCCTGGTTCAAGCACGCCGAGCACAACGAGCGCGGCGCCGACGCCTTCCACGGCACGGGCGGCCCGCTGAACGTGGCCGACCTGCGCAGCGACGCCACGTGGCGAGAGCGCTTTACGCAAGCCGGCGTGCAGGCCGGCTACCCGCGCAACCCCGACTTCAACGGCGCCGAGCAGGAGGGCTTCGGCCCCTACCAGGTGACGCACCGCAACGGCGAGCGCTTCAGCGCAGCCAAGGCTTACCTCACGCCGCAGCTTTCCCGGCCGAACCTGCAGGTGCTGACTGGTGCCCAGGTGCTGCGCGTGCGCTTCGAAGGCGGCCGTGCCGTCGGTGTGGACGTGAGGATGGGTGGCGCTGAACGCAGGCTCAAGGCCCGACGCGAGGTGATCCTGAGCGCGGGGGCCTTGCAGTCACCGCAGTTGCTGATGCTCTCGGGTGTAGGGCCTGGCGCCCATCTGCAAGCGCTCGGCCTGCCCGTGCTGCACGACCTGCCCGGTGTGGGACAGCACCTGCACGACCACATCGACGTGGTGCAGGTGGTAGACGCCCCCGGTCATCACGACCTGTTCGGCCTGAGCCTGGCCGGGGCCGTGCGCGCAATGCGGGGCATCTTCGAGTGGCGGCGGCAGCGCACCGGGATGCTGACCACCAACTTCGGCGAGGGCGGCGCGTTCCTTCGCAGCGCGCCCGACGAGCCCGTCCCCGACCTGCAGCTGCACTTCGTGGTGGGCAAGCTGGTGGACCACGGCCGCAAGACCGTGTTCGGCCACGGCTACTCCTGCCACGTCTGCCTGCTGCGCCCCAAGAGCCGAGGCAGCGTCACCTTGGCCAGCCCGGACCCGCTGGCCGCGCCGCTGATCGACCCGGCCTTTCTGAGCGACCCCGACGACACCGCGCGGCTGGTGCGTGGCTTCAAGCTGATGCGCCACATCCTCGCCCAACCCGCCCTGGCGCAGCACGGCGGCCGCGAGGTGGCCGCCTCAGCCGCGGCGCGGACCGATGCCCAGATCGAAACCTACGTGCGCCAGCACGCCGACACCATCTACCACCCGGTGGGCACCTGCCGCATGGGGCCGGCGGGCAAGGCCGATGATGGCGGCAGCGTGGTCGATGCCGAGTTGCGGGTGCACGGCCTGCAGGGCCTGCGCGTGGTGGACGCCTCGGTCATGCCGCAGATCGTGGGCGGCAACACCAATGCGCCGACGATCATGATCGCGGAGAAAGCCTCCGAGCTGATCCGCCAGGCGCTGCGGACGTCCTGAACATGACGAATTGTTCAATCTGAACTTAACTCTTGCTGCGGAGGACACCCACTTGCGGACGCACGTGTGCCTGACCTGATGTCAGTCGTGGCCGTGGGGTACCGATGTTCGGGTGTTTCAGGCGGCTGCGGACATCGCGATGAAGCCACGCTCGCGCAGCATCTTGTGGGCGACCGCAACCACCGACTTCCTGCGTCCCTTGCGGATGGACAACGCGTCAAACTTGGCCTTGAGCGCGCAGCGCGTGCGGGCCGCACAGCCTCCTGACCAAGGCGTTGCACTTGCGGATGCGTTCGGTCTTGCACTTGCCCGCGCGCTCATTGCCCGGACAGATCCCCACCCAACTGGCCAGCCGCTCGGCGCTGCCGAAGGCGCCCATGTCCGAGCCGATCTCCACCAGCAGCATGGCCACGCGTTGCGCTGTTCGATCTGCTCGATGTGCTCCATGATCTCGTGGGCCACGAAGAGGTGTGCGGCGCTGAATTGCTCGGTATCGAGCGCCTCGAGCAGTTCCTGCCGGCTGGCACGCAGCCGACCCTTGCAATCCAGGACTTCGTGCTTGGGCTTGTCGGCCATCAGCGCCTTGACCATCGCCCGCACACTGCTGGCGTGGATGTCGGCCACCAGCACGTTCATACGCATACCCGCGTCGAACAGCACCTTGTGCAACCGGTTCTTCTCTGCGCTGCACATGCCCTCCAGCTTCTGGCGCTGGCGCGCCACTGGGCGAAGCTGGCGCATTTGCACAGGCGGGATGAACGACGCGCGCAGCAGACCCGCACACGCCAGCGTTGCCAGCCACTGCGCGTCTGCCACTTCGGTCTTGCGACCGGGCACGGCCTTGATCACCACCACCCTGGGCCGGATCTGCGGCGACCACTTCGCCAGCGCGAAACGGTCACGCTTGATGGCGCCGAATCTCGGCTTCGTCCTGGCGCCCGCCCAGTGTGTCCAGCATCAGTGGCTGCGCCGGGTCTGCAACAGCGTCTCTGCGGGCCACCAGCGCCTTACCTCTTGCCTCACCTAGCGGGCTGCCCATGCTGGCGATGCGCCGCCTCCTGAAGCCCATCATGCACTAGCCACGCCTGTACCTGCCGTGCCACTGCGGCGAATCACGCCGGTACTCGTTGCCCGGCCGCGCACGGTGCAGGCAGACACCCTGTCGCTGACCGCTGCGCTGGCGCATCCGCAAATCGCGGTGCTGCTGCCCGCAAGCCACAGCGTTGTGCGAGAGCGTCTGGGCCGCTGATTCGATCGCCATGACATTCGCCCACCCATTGCCGGCGCGTTCGAGGACAGCGCCTTGCTGCAAACGTTCATGCCGGTGGCGTGGGGTGTTCGCCGCGACTGTGATCGGCGAGGGAGAACTGACACAGCGCTGCCACGTGGAGCAGGTAGGAGAGTGCGACGGGGTGGAGGAAGTGTTCTTTGCCATCACCCGAGGAAAGCGGATCGAGCACGGGCTGGTGCGCAGGATCACGGGCGGTGGAGCGGCGCCGGCTGCTTGAGCTGCCGGGCGGCACCCGCTGAGGCAAGATCCCTGAGGCCCCAGCGCCACTCGACTTTCGTGATCAGCGCCGCAAACGACTTGCGCCCGAAACTTGCTTGCCGGAAGATCCGTGCGCGGGCAGCTCGGGGAACTCCGAGTTGATCGAGCGCGTCAACAGCCAACGCCCGGAGACAGTGTGTGAAGATCAGTGGTCGGCGGGTCAATCTCGAGTTCACCCAGATCGAGCTGATGGCAGCGCTGGGCGAGGCGCGCAGCCTGTCGTCGGCCGCCATTGCCATCGGCCTGTCGCAGTCAGCCGCCAGCCATGCGCTAGCCCGGCTGCGGCGCGAACTGGATGACCCTCTGCTGGTGCGAACCACCAACGGCATGAAGGCTACGCCCTACGGCGAAGCCGCTTTCCAGGCGGCCCAGCAGTCGCTCAAGGCGCTGCGTCAGGGGCTGGAGACAGCCGAATCCTTCAACGCGGCCACCTCCGAGCGCTCCTTTGCCATGCACATGAGCGACATTGGGCAGACCGTGTTCCTGCCCCCCCTGCTCGCGCACATTGGAAAGGCTGCGCCGGGACTGCGCCTGCGGGTCTCGCCACTGCCGCAGCACCAGCCCAGCGTGCTGCTCGAATCAGGCGAGGTGGACCTGGCAGTGGGCTACATCACCACGCTCAAGGCCGGCTTTCGACAGCGCCTGCTGTTCACCGAGCGCTATGTGTGCGTCACGCGGGCAGACCATCCTCGTTTTGCGAGCGGCATGACCCTGGAGGCATTCCATGACTTGATTAGAAACGTGCCTCAGCATGCCTGTCCCTGATCACTTTTTTCGGCACCGGCTTGGTACGCGCCGCGTCAACGATGAGGTTGGCGATCAGGTCGCGCAGGTCGAATCGGTGGTTGAACCG
>Ga0315906_10001393_pt1 | contig 36139 bp, 25 predicted proteins | sample LakEriMetagenome_4_FD_203526 | JGI IMG/M metagenome (GOLD analysis project Ga0315906, IMG submission 203526) | Freshwater fungal communities from buoy surface, Lake Erie, Ohio, United States - Buoy 2 MA122 | ecosystem: Environmental > Aquatic > Freshwater > Lake > Lake biofilm | place: USA... | reverse complement strand
GCCGTCGCGCTCGGCGTAGACCGTCGTCTCCATCTTCATGGCTTCGAGTGACAGGAGCTTCTGCCCCTTGGCGACCGTGTCGCCCGGCTTCACCGCCACCGTGACGATCAGACCCGGCATCGGCGCGGCCACCTCGCGGGCGTCGCCGATCACGGCCTTCGGCCGCCGCTGCACCTTCGCCTCCAGGCTCTTGTCGGCGACCGACACGCTCCGGGGCTGGCCGTTGAGCTCGAAGAACACGGTCCGCGTGCCGTCGGCATGCGGCTCGCCCACCGTGAGCAGCCGGACCACGAGCGTCTTGCCTGGCTCGATGTCGATGGCGAGCTCCTCGCCCGGCTTCGGTCCCTCGAGGAAGGCCGGCGTGGGGAGCACGCTCACGTCGCCGTGCTTTGCCCGGTGCTGCGCGTAATCCTGGTACACCCGCGGATAGAGGAGCCAGGAGAGCACCTCCTTGGGCGACGCGGTGCGGCCCACCAGTTCCGCCACCTTCTTCGCGGCGGCCGTGAAGTCGGCCGGCGGCAACGACTCACCGGGGCGGCCCGTGACCACGTCGCCGTTGCGGACGATGCGGTTGACGACGGCCGCGGGAAAGCCGCCCGGCGGCTGGCCCATGCGGCCGGCGAGGAGATCGACCACCGACTCGGGAAACGAGAGCTCGCGGGAGTCGGAGAGCAGGTCGGACGCGTGCATGCCGTTGGTGACCAGGAGCAGCGCGAGGTCGCCCACCGACTTGCTCGTGGGCGTGACCTTGACGATGTCGCCGAGCAGTTGGTTGCAGTCGGCATAGGCCTTGCAGACCTCCTCCCAGCGATCGCCGAGGCCGAGGGCCTTGGCCTGCTCGAGGAGGTTGGTGAACTGGCCGCCCGGCATCTCGTGGAGGTAGAGGTCGGCGTCGGGCGCCTTCATGCCGCACTCGAACGCCGTGTAGTGCTCACGGACGGCGGCCCAGTAGTGCGACAGGTGGCGGAGCGGCTCGGGGTCGAGGCCGGTGTCGAGCGGCGTGTTGCGGACCGCATCGACCAGGGCGTTGAGGTTCGGCTGGCTGGTGAGCCCGGCGAACGACGCGAACGCGGCGTCCACCACGCTGGCGCCGGCCCGGGCCGCCTCCAGCAGACTGCCCATCTGGGCGGCGGAGGTGTCGTGGGTGTGAAAGTGGATCGGGATGGAGACCTCAGCCCGCAGTGCCTCGACCAGCTTGCCTGCGGCGAACGGCTTGCAGAGCCCGGCCATGTCCTTGATGGCGAGCATGTGGGCGCCGGCCTTCTCCAGCTCCTTGGCGAGCTTTACGTAGTAGTCGAGCGCATACTTCGTGCGCTTCGGGTCGAGGACGTCGCCGGTGTAGCAGACCGCCGCCTCGCAGATCGCGCCGCTCTCGACCACGGCGTCGATCGCCACCCGCATGTTCGGCACCCAGTTGAGCGGGTCGAAGACGCGGAACACGTCGATGCCCGCCGCCGCCGACTCCTTGACGAACGCCTGGACGACGTTGTCGGGGTAGTTGGTGTAGCCGACGGCGTTGCTCGCCCGGAGGAGCATCTGGAAGAGGATGTTCGGGATCCGTTCGCGGAGCAGCAGGAGCCGGTCCCAGGGACACTCCTTGAGGAACCGCATCGCCGTGTCGAACGTGGCCCCGCCCCACATCTCCAGCGAAAAGAAGCCGGAACACAGCCGGGCGTAGGCGTCGGCGGCGGCGAGCATGTCGTAGGACCGCATCCGCGTGGCGAGCAGCGACTGGTGGGCGTCGCGCATCGTGGTGTCGGTGATCATCAGCCGCTGCTGCTCGCGGACCCAGGCGGCGAACTTGTGCGGGCCCAGTTCCTGGAGCTTCTGCCGGGTGCCCGGCGGCGGGGCGGCGAAGGCGTCGAACTCGGGGAGCGGGGCCGGCTGGCGGCGGGCGGCGGCAGGCCGGCCCTTCACGAGCGGGTTGCCGTTGACGATCACGTCGGCGAGGTACTCGAGCACCTTCGTGGCCCGGTCCCGGCGGATCGGGAAGTCGAACAGCGCCGGCGTCTCGTCGATGAACCGCGTCGTGCATTCGCCGGCGAGGAAGGCGGGATGGGTGACGAGGTTGATGAGGAACGGGATGTTCGTCTTCACGCCGCGGATGCGGAACTCCTGCAGGCAGCGCTCGATGTGGCCGGCCGCCTCGCGATGGGTGAGGCCGCGGGCCGTGACCTTGACCAGCAGCGAGTCGAAGTAGGGCGTGACCACGGCGCCGGAGAAGGCCGTGCCCGCATCGAGCCGGATGCCCATGCCGCTGGCCGAGCGGTAGGCGGTGATCCGGCCGTAGTCGGGGAGGAAGCGGTTCTCAGGATCCTCGGTGGTGACGCGGCACTGGATCGCGGTGCCCATCGAGCGGATGGCCGCCTGGTCGCCGAGGCCGATCTGCGGATCGGAGAGCTTGTGGCCCTGGGCCACGAGCAGCTGGCGGCGGACGATGTCGATCCCGGTGATCTCCTCGGTGACGGTGTGCTCCACCTGGATCCGCGGGTTGACCTCGATGAAGTAGAAGCGGTCGGCGTCGGCGTCGACGAGAAACTCGACGGTGCCGGCGTTCTCGTAGCGGGCCTGGCGGCCGATGGCCAGCGCCGCCTCACAGATGGCGTCGCGCATCTTCGGGGCGAGGTTGGGGGCCGGGGCCACCTCCACCACCTTCTGGTGCCGCCGCTGCACGGAGCAGTCGCGCTCGAAGAGGTGCACGAGGCCGCCGTGCAGGTCGCCGAGCAGCTGCACCTCGATGTGCCGTGCCCGCTGGATGAACTTCTCCACGAACACAGCGGCGGAGCCGAAGGCGGTCTTGCTCTCGCGCTGGGCGCTCTCGAGCGCCACCGCGAGCTCGTCCTCGCCACGAACCACCCGCATGCCGCGGCCGCCGCCGCCGTGGGCGGCCTTGAGGATCACGGGCCAGCCGAGCTCCTTGGCGATCTTCAGGGCGTCGGCCTGGCTGGTCACCGGCTTGGCGCTGCCGGCGAGGATCGGCACGCCGGCCTGCTGGGCGAGGTCGCGGGCCGCGGTCTTGTCGCCCAGCGTGCGCAGGAGCTCGACCCGCGGGCCCACGAACGTGATCCCCGCCTTCGCACAGGCCGCGGCGAACTCGGGATTCTCGGAGAGGAAGCCGTAGCCGGGATGGATCGCATCGACGCCGTGCTTCTTGGCCAGCGCCACGACCGCCTCGATGTCGAGGTAGGAGCGGATCGGCTCGCCGGGCTTGCCGACCAGATAGGCCTCGTCGGCCTTGAAGCGATGGAGGGCGAAGCGGTCCTCGTGGGCATAGATGGCGACGGTGCGGATGCCGAGCTCGTGGGCCGAGCGGAAGACGCGGATCGCAATCTCGCTGCGGTTGGCGACGAGCAGCTTGGTGATGGGGCGCATGGCGGGGCCTGGAGAGCGGGACTGCCGGAAAAACAGCCGCCAATCGTACCGCACGGCCCGAATTGGCATAGCGCGGGCTCTCGGCCGCGACGCAAACGCATCACCTCACGCGTCGGCGCGGGGCTGCCCATGCCCCGTCGCCGGACGTTCGCGGATGCCATCCTGGCATCCGCTCACTCGGATGCAGACTGCGCTTCGCAATCCTGCTTCGATTGTCTGCATACGCCGGCTCCTGGGGCATGGGCAGCCCCGCGCCCATCGCAACCCGGCTTGCCTGGGAAGGCGCCGGTGCGACATGCGGACTGTCAACTGCGGCGTTCTTCCGCGTAACTGGGCCGCACGTAGTCGGGCACGAGCGTGAACGGGTCGTCGTGGCTGCCCGCGGCGGCGTGGAGCAGGGCCACGGCGCCGGCCGCGGCGGCGGTGGGCGTGCGGGCGCCGGGCGGCGGCAGCCGCAGGTCGGGTCGCGCGGCGAGCAGCGGGCCGCACGCTGCAAGGTCGAGCGCCGGGCCGGCGACGAGCGCACCGGGGGCGAGAGAGTCGATCCAGTCGGCGAGCGGCACGAGGCTGCCCGGGCCGGCAGCCCAGCCGGAGGGCGACGTCGTCGCCGGCAGGGCCGTGGTGGCGAACACCTCGCCGCGGCCCGCGTCGTAGGCGACGTGGACCGGCGCCTCGGGCCAGCCCGCCGCGGCATGCGCGAGCCGTGCCACGACCTCCACTCCCGAGACGCCGATGAGCCGCGCCCCCGTGGCCCAGGCCAGACCCTTCGCCGTGGCCACGCCGACCCGCAGGCCGGTGAACGACCCCGGACCGCGGACCACCGCGACAAGTTCGGCGTCGCGCGGCCGCCAGCCAAGCTCCGCCGCGGCCTCCGCCAGGGCCGCGGCCACGAGCCGCGCATGCTCGCCGGCGCCGCCGAGCGGCCGCGAGGCGCGGCGGTCGCCGTCGAGCGCGGCCACGGAGCCGGCGGCCAGGCTCGTGTCGATGGCGAGGGTTTTCATGAGGCAGGTTTCCCGCGGCGGCAGCGGCTGCGATCCTTGACCGACCCGAAGGGCGTTCGTAGTCTCAAAAGATCCCTCCAAAACCACAAGTTCCAGCCGACGTGGCCGCCGGGCCACGGCCCGCCACCAGGGTGCAGCAGGCGTGAAGCGGGCCATCATCAGCGACGTCCACGGCAACCTCGAAGCCCTCCAGGCCGTGCTCGAGGACATCGACCGGCAGGGCGTGGACGCCATCTTCTGCCTCGGTGACGTGGTCGGCTACGGTCCGAATCCCTGCGAGTGCGTGAAGCTCGTGCAGGAGCGGTGCGAGATGGTGCTGCTGGGCAACCACGACCAGGGCGCCCTCTTCGATCCCGACGGCTTCAACGTCGGCGCCGAGCGGGCGATCCGCTGGACGCGAGTGCAACTGGAGGGTCACGACCGCCAGCCGAAGAATGCCGCCAACAGACTCACCGACTTTCTCGGCGAACTGCCGCGGACCCACACCGCGGGCGACTCGATGTTCGTGCACGGCTCCGCCCGCCGGCCGCTTGACGAGTACGTCTTTCCGGAAGACATCTACAACCCGCTGAAGATGGAACACATCTTCGAGCTCATCGGTCGCCACTGCTTCCAGGGCCACACCCACATCCCCGGCGTGTTCACCACGACGCCCGAGTTTCTCTCCCCCTCCGTGCCCAGGTCCGCGGCCGAGGTGCGGATCGAGCTGCCGCCGGTGAAGGCGATGGTGAACGTCGGATCGGTCGGCCAGCCGCGGGATGGCGATCCGCGGGCCTGCTACGTGGTCCAGGAGGATGACACGGCCGTGCGGTTCCGGCGGGTGGCGTATCCCTGCGACGTGACCTGCAAGAAGATCCACGGCATCCCGGACCTCGACAATTACCTCGGTGACCGCCTGCTGCAGGGCAAGTAGCCCGCCGCCGTACGGGTATACTCGGTCGCGTCACCCCGGGAGCCTTTCGTGGAACGTCGCTACATCTCGTTCATCGCCATCTCGCTGGCCGCCATCCTCGCCGGTCAGGCCCTCCAGGCTTGGCTCTATCCCCCGCGGCCCAAGGCGGAGAAGGCAGCGGCACAGCGGGCCGCAGCACCGACAGACGCCGGCGCCCAGCAGGAGCCGGGACGTGACGCCGGCCGGCTGAACGGCCGCCAAGCCACCGACGCGGCCGATGCCGCGGCCGTGATCGCAGCGACAGCGCCGCGGGTGCGGCGCACCCTCGGCTCGCTCGACCCGGCCGATCCGGCGCGGATGCTCGTCACGCTCTCCAGCCGCGGTGCGACCGTCGAGCGGATCGAACTTTCCAGCGAGCAGTTTCACGACCAGGACGATCGGTCAGGCTACCTCGGCCACCTGGCCGCGGTCACAGTGCCCGAGGGCTGCCGGATCGGCGTCGTGGGGCCGGGCACGCCCGCCGCACGGACGGGCCTCGCCGCTGGTGATGTGATCGTCAAGCTGGCCGGATCACCTGTGGCGGACGTGTGGTCGCTCGGCGACATCCTCGCCAAGACGAAGCCGGGCCAGAAGGTGGCCGTCGAGATCATGCGGGACGGCAGCCCGCGGACGATGGAGGCCGTGCTCGAGCGCCGGCCGCTGGAGGTGGTGCGGCCCGAGTTTCGCGGCGGCCCCGTGGCCGATCCGGACGGCGAGCGGCACGACCAGCTGTCTTTCACGTTGGCGGTGGACTCGCGGGACGGCCGGCGGCGCGGGGAAGACGACCGGGAGCTGCCGGGCCACGAGCTCGCCGACGTCGATTGGGAGACCGAGGCGACGGGTGACGGCGGCGTGCGGTTCACCCGGCGGCTCCCCGGCGGGGTCACGGTCGCGAAGGAGTATCGGCTGCTGCCGCCGACGGAGGCGGCCGATGCCGGCTACCGCCTGGGACTCACCGTGACCTGGCAGGCCGACGGCGCCGCGGGCCGTGAGTCGATCGTGACCTATGCGCTTGACGGGCCCACCGGCCTGCCGACGGAGGGCTGGTGGTACGCCCAGCGGGTGGCTCGCGACTGGAGCTCGCTCGCCGTCCGCGACGTGGCGCTGCGGTTTTCCGGCGAGCAGACCACGCTCGTCAGCGGGCTGAAGATCGCCGATCAGGCGCTCACCCATCCCGCCTCCACCGTCCGCGAGGGAAAGCCGCTGTCGTTCGCCGGCGTGGACGCGCTGTATTTCGCCTCCGCGCTGATCCCGGTGGCCGCCGGTAGCGACGCGCCGGCGCTGGCCGAGGTGCGGCCGATCGCCGTCGCGGAGCCCCCCGCCGCGGCCCGCAAGAAACTCGTGGACGTGACGCCGCGGCTGGTGTCGCAGGAGATCGTCCTCGCCGCGGGCGGCACGACGACCCACCGCTACGAGATCTTCGCCGGCCCCAAGAAGCCCGACCTGCTCGGCCAGTTCGGCGCCAGCGGCGCGGCGATGGACGACCTCGTCTACTACGGCTGGTTCGGCTGGGTGGCCCGGCCGCTCATCGCGCTGCTGCATGGCCTGCACGCCGTGATCGGCAACTACGGCATCGCGATCATCCTCCTCACGGTCATGGTCCGCGGGGCGATGTTCCCCTTGAGCCGCAGGCAGGCGGTCTCGTCGCAGAAGATGCAGGCGCTGCAGCCGGAGATGAAGGCCCTCGCGGAGAAGTACAAGAACGAGCCGGAGAAGCGAACCCGGGCCACGCAAGAGCTGTGGCGGAAGCACGGCGTGAATCCCGTCAGCGGTTGTCTGCCGGTGTTCATCCAGATTCCGATCTTCATGGGGCTCTACCGCTCGCTGGCGACCGACGTCGAGCTGCGGCAGGCGCCGCTGTTCAGCTCCGCCATCCGCTGGTGCTCGAACCTCGCGGCCCCCGACATGCTCTGGGACTGGTCGAAGTTCCTGCCCGATTTCCTCGCCGCCCCGGAGGCCTGGCTCGGCCCGTTCCTCAATCTCTTCCCGCTCGTCACGATCGGCCTCATGCTCTGGCAGCAGAAGCTCTTCATGCCGCCGGCGGTGGATGAGCAGCAGAAGGTGCAGCAGCAGGTGATGAACTACATGATGTGGTTCATGGCGCTGATGTTCTTCAAGGTGCCCTGCGGCCTGTGCCTGTACTTCATCGCCTCGAGCCTGTGGGGCATCGCGGAGCGGCTGTGGATGCCGACGACGCTCCCGGTCGCCGCGACGGCGGCGGCCGCGGGAGGTGGGCGGACGATCGACGTGCCGTTCGCCGCGGTGGCCAAGCCGGTGCAGAACGGCGCCGCCGACGCGGCCCGCGAGAAGCGACAGGCACGGAAGAAGCAGCGGTAGCCGCCGGACACTTGCCGACGCGTAGCATGTCCGTGGTGCGCCGCGGTATCGTGGCGGCCGCGGTCTGCCGCAGGGACGCGTTCCTCACAGGAGCGTGTCTCATGTCCAGCATCTCTCCCGCGGCCGGGGCCACGGCCGTCGGTCCCCGTCCCGCCGCCACCGCCACGCTGCGGGTCGGCCTCGTCGGCTGCGGTGCATTCGCCCGGTTCTCGATGGCCCGCTACCGGAAGCTGCCGGGCGTCACGATCGCCGCCGTCGCCGACATCGATCCGGCGGCCGCCCGCCGTGCCGCCGGGGAACTGGGAGCGGAGGCCCGGTCACCCGACGGGGTGCTCGTCGCACCGGACGTGGATCTCGTCTACATCGCCACGCCGCCCGCGCTCCACTTCCGCCAGGCACGGGCCGCGCTCGAGGCCGGCAGGCACGTGCTCGTCGAGAAGCCGCTGGCCACGACCGTGGCCGACGCCGAGGCGCTCGCGGCCCGCGCCGCCCGGCAGGGGCTGGTGTGCGTGGCCAATCTCGTGGAGCGGTACAACCCGTTGGCCGACGCGGTGGCGACCGTGATCCGCTCGCGGCTGCTCGGCGAACTCGTGCACGGGCTGTTCGTCAACGAGGCGGCCGACGAGGGGCTCGCGCCCGGCCACTGGTTCTGGGATCGCGACGTGAGCGGCGGGATCTTCGTCGAACATGGCGTGCACTTCTTCGACCTCGTGGCCTTCTGGCTGGGCGCGGGGGAAGTCGTGGCGGCGGCCCGCAGCGTGCGGCCGAGGGCGGGGGCCGCGGGCGACGGTGACGCGCGGACCGTGGAAGAACAGGTGATGTGCACCTGCCGCTATGCCGCGGCCGACGGACGGCACACCGGCATCCTCTTCCACTTCGAGCATGGTTTTCATCAGCCGTCGCGGATGGATCGTCAGGAACTGCGGCTCGTGTTCGAACGGGGCGAGCTGCGGCTCTTCGACTGGGTGCCGACGCACGGCGAGCTGCGGGCGGTCCTCGACGACGCCGCGATCACGGCGGTCGCGGCCTTGTTGCCGGCGGCCGAGATCCGCATGGTCGAACGCTACGCCGGAGCCGCGCGGCAGGTCCGCGGTCGGTTTCGGTCGTTCGAGGCCGCCGCCCTCGTGGAGATTTCCTTCACCACCGGGAAGGACAAACTCGGAATCTACGGCGACGTCGTCGCCGACCTGGCGGCCGACCAGGTGGCATGGATTCGTGATCCCGCGCATCGGCGACGGCTGACCGAGGCCGAGGGTGTGGCGTCGGTGGCGCTGGCCTGCGCCGCGGACCGCCTGGCATTGGCGGGCCGGTAGTGCAGATCTGGCCTGACTGCGGCGGAAGTCGACATGGATGACGGGGTGGCTTTCGTGCCCGGAGTCCCCCGGCTTCCGCCGGGGGCTTCTTGTGCCGTTCGCGCGTGTCAAGCTGAGCGCAAGACTGGGGAACGCGCACCATCAAAAGGCGCAAGTCAAGGGACTTCGGGTTGCATGCGATCCCGCGTGCCATGCATGCTGGCGTTGCATCGCGAGCGTGTGGAGCCGCCGAATGTTCTCTGCTCATGAATTGATCGTCGCGCCGGCGACCGTACCCGGGCCGGGCGTGCGGGCGATCGTGCGGCTCGCTGGCGACGGTCTCGACAGGCTGCTCTCGCGATTGTTCACGGCCATCGCTCCCGGCTTCGCCGCCGCCGGTGAGCCGGCCCGAGTCGTCGGAGCGCGACTGGCACGCGGGGGCTTGGGCGACGCATGGGGCGCGGTGCCGGTCACGGTGCTGCATTGGCCGGGGCCCGGCGGGCCGATCGGCGGGCCGCTCGCGGAGGTGCAGCTGCCCTGCTCTGCCCCGCTCGTGGCGGCGGTCGTGGCCGAGGCCTGTCGGCACGGGGCGCGGCTGGCGCGGGGCGGCGAGTTCACGCTGCGGGCCTTTCTCGCGTGCCGCCTCGACCTCCTCCAGGCCGAGGCGGTGCTCGGCGTCGTCGATGCCCGCACGCCGGAGGAACTCGCCGCCGCCCTTGATCGGATGGCCGGCGGTGCGGGCGTCGCCCTCGGCACGAGCCGCGCGGCCCTGCTCGACCTGCTCGCCGACATCGAGGCGGCGATCGACTTCGCCGACGAGACGACGCCCGACGCCGTGCCGGTCGTCGACGTCGCGGCGTGGCGGGCGATCGCAGCGCGACTCGAGGCAGAGCAGCGGACGCTCGCGGAGGTCGAGGCGCACCTCGCCAGCCGCGGCGCGGGGAGCGGCGACCTGCCGCGGGTCGTGCTCGTCGGCCGGCCGAACGTCGGCAAGAGCAGCCTCTTCAACACGCTCGTGGGCCGCGATGCGGCGCTCGTGGCCGACGAGGCGGGCACCACCCGCGACTGGATCGAGGCCCGTCTCGACGCCGACTCGGGGCCCGCCTGCGTGCTCGTCGATCTCGCCGGCGTGCCCAATGGCGCGATCGAGGATCCGCTCGAGGCGGCGGCGGTCGCGGTGGCTCGCGAGCAGGTCGCCCGCGCCGACGTGGTCGTCGTCTGCCGCGACGCGACGGCCGCGGCCGACTGTGCATGGGTGCTGCCGGAGGTGTCCCGGATCGACGTCATCACCCGCTGCGATCGGGCCGACGCCGGGGCCGCCGGCATTCGCACGAGCGTCCGCGACGGGACGGGCATCGGCGCGCTGCGGTCGGCCATCGCGACCGCCGTCGCCGCCGTGCCGCCGCGGGAGTCGCCCGCCACGCTGCGGATGGCGGTCGGCGTGGCGGCCGCCCGTGCGGCCCTCGCCGCGGTGCTGCCCGACGTGCGGGCCGCGGCGGCTGGCCGCCCTGCCGACGAGGCGGTCGTCGCAGCGGATATTCGTCGGGCGGTCGATGCCCTCGGGGAGGTCACGGGCGCCGAGATCGGCACCGATCTGCTCGATCGGATATTCTCCCGACACTGCATCGGCAAGTAGGTGTCGGCCGCGGAGTCTCGTCCACGCATGATGCTCGAACTGCAATCAGTCTGCGAGCGGCTTGCGGCCGGCGCCGTGCGGCATCAAGCCCGCGATGCCACGGCCCGCGCCGCGGTCGCGCGGGCGACGGCCCTCACGGTTGCCGCAGAGGCCGACCCTTGGGTGGAAGCAGCGGTGGCGATCAAGGCCGCCGCCGGGAATCGGGCAGCCGTCGCCGAGGAGATCGCGACCGGGCCGATCGCCACGCTGCGGCTCTTGCTCGTCACCGCGCGGCGGCTCGGCGAGATCGCCCGCACCGGCCTGCCGCGGCCGGCCCGGCCGCCGCGAATCCTGCATCCGGCCGCCGGAGCGACGGGGCCGGAGTCGTTCTTCGGCATCGACCTGCTCCCCGAGCCGGGGCTCTTGGATGGCGTCGTGTTTCGCAACCACCGTGCCACGGTGCGGTGCGGGAATCCCGGCGGCGTGGAGGCGTTCCTGCGGTCGTGGCGGGAGGAGGCCCGTGAGCGGCCGCGTCAGGGTGGCGTGGCGGCCGTCTTCGGCGCGGGCAACGTCACGGGGCTCGCCGCAGCCGACGCCATCGCGCAGATCTTCGAGCACGGTCGCGCCGTGCTCCTGAAACTGCACCCGCAGCACGCTCCGCTCGAGCCCGTCCTCGCAACGGCGCTCGGGCCGCTGGTCGCCGCCGACCTGCTGGCGATCGTTTCCGGCGGCGCCGAAGTGGCCCGGGCGGCCGTCGCCATTCCGCAGGTCGCGCACGTTCACCTCACAGGCGGGCAGGGCGCATTCGACGCGCTCGTCTGGGGCGGCAGCGGGCCGCGGGCCGCCGACGCCCGCCCCGTGCTCGACAAGCCGATCACCTGCGAACTGGGGAACGTCACGCCGTGGATCATCGTGCCGGGCCGCTACACGCCGGCGCAGCTCGGTTTCCAGGCCGACGCGGTGGCCGCGTCGATCGCCAACAACACGTCGTTCAACTGCATCGCCACGAAGTGCCTGGTCACCTGCCGGGCGTGGGACCAGCGAGACGAGTTTCTCGGACTCGTGCAGCGGCGACTCGCCGGACTGCCGCCGCGGCCGGCCTGGTATCCGGGCTCGACCGCGGCCTGGGAGACGATCACCGGCACCGCGGCGCCTGCGGACGGCAGTTTGCCGTGGACGTTTCGCAGCGGCGTCGATCCGGCCCGCGAGCCGCGGTGGCTGGAGCGGGAATGGTTCGGGCCCGTCGCGGTCGAGGTGCCGCTCGGCGCCGATTCGCTCGACGCCTTCTGTGGTCGGGCCGCGGCCTTCGCCCGCACGCTGCCGGGGAGCCTGGCCGCGAGCGTCACCGCGCCCACCGGCCTGCCGGCGCACGACGAGCGCCGCGTGACCGCGCTGGTCGAGCATCTCGAATACGGCGTCGTGGCCCGCAACACCTGGTCGGCGCTGGCCTACTCGTTCGCCAGCGTGCCCTGGGGCGGGTATCCCGGCGCGACGCTCGCCGATCCGCAGAGCGGCATCGGTCGTGTGCACGACCCGCTGCTCCTGCCGCTGGTGCACAACACGATCGTCGCGGCGCCGCTGGCGATTTGGCCCGCGCCCCCCTGGTTTCCGTGGCATTCCCGCGCCGACCGGCTGGCCCGCGGGCTCGTGGACACCTACGCCGCGATCGCCCGGGGCGGGACCGGTCTCATGCGGCTCGCCGCGATGCTTCCCGACGTGCTGGCGGGCTAGCGGTCAGCGGAGCGAGGCACGGCTGAAGGTGCGTCGGACTCCGGGCCCTTGAAGGCCGAGGCGTGAGTTTTGATGTTGTGCGGAGGAGTTCAACAGAGCGTCGCCGCTGCAGGGATCCAACTGCGAATCGTGTTGTAACGACCCGTGAACAGGGGGTCGGTCCCATCACCGGTCCAAGAAGCCCCGGGCAGGAGCCCGGGGACTCCGGGCACGACAACCAACCCACCGTCCATGCCGTATGACTGCACGTGATTTCCCGATGCAAACCCACATCGCATGGCACCCGGGAAGGCATGCGACCCGGTGTCCCCGGGTTTCCACCCGGGGCTTCTTGTGGGAGCGCCAGGCCCGGAGGGCCGGGTTGATTCCAAGCGGGCGGAGGCCTGCCAAGCGAACCGCGGCACGACGCCGCGGGTTCGCGTGCAGCATGCTCCCGGGTTGCCACCCGGGGCTTCTCGTGTAAGTGCCAGGCCCGGAGGGCCGGGTTGACTCAAGCGGGCGGAGGCCCGCCAAGCGAACCGCGGCAAGACGCCGCGGGTTCGCGTGCAGCATGCTCCCGGGTTGCCACCCGGGGCTTCTCGTGTAAGTGCCAGGCCCGGAGGGCCGGGTTGACTGTGAGCGGGCGGAGGCCCGCCAAGCGAACCGCGGCACGACGCCGCGGGTTCGCGTGAACCTTCCCCCCGGCTTCCGCCGGGGGCTTCTTGTGCCGTTCGCGCGTGTCAAGCCGAGAGCAAGACTGGGGAACACACACCATCAAAAGCCGCGAACCGAGCGGCATGCGGTTCGTTTCTCACGAGGCGATGCGCATTCCCTCAGCGTGCGTTTTTGAGGTTGCGCCGCCCTCCCTTCCGCCGGCCTCGTGCCGTGCAAAAGCCGCTCCAGGCCCGTCAGCGGCCGCGCTTCGCGGGGCGGCCCCGGCCGGCCGGACCGGGCGCGGGCTGCGCCGGCTCGGCGCTGAACTTCTCCGCCTGCCCCGTGAGCTCGTAGAGAAACCGGCTCGGCTTCGAGGGCTTGCTCCTGCCCCACTTCGACCGCGTGAGGCAGAGCGAGAGCACGAGCCGGCGCTTGGCCCGCGTCACGCCCACGTAGCACAGCCGCCGCTCCTCGTCGAGCGCCTGCAGGCCGTCGTCGATCGATCGGCGGTGCGGCAGCAGGCCCTCCTCCATGCCCACCATCCACACGCAGTCGAACTCCAGCCCCTTCGCGGCATGGAGCGTCATCAGCCGCACCGCGCCCGCCTTGGGCTTGTCCTCCTGAAAGCGGTTGTCTTCCTCGACCTGGAGCACGAAGTCGTCGAGGAAGCCGCGCATGACCGCGGCCAGTTCCTTGCCGGCCCCGTGGGCCCGCTCGTGCTGGTCGAGGGCGTTGGCCACCTCCTCGCAGCAGTCCCAGCGTTGCAGCGCCTCGTTCGGGTCTTCCTCGTATTCCTTGCCGAGGTACGGCTGGTAGCCGGCCGCGGTGAGCAGGCTGCGGAGCACCGCGCCGGCCCGCGTCTGCCCCGGCTCGACCGGTGGCGTCGCCTGTCGCAGGGCGACGAGCCGCTCAAGCGCCGCCACGCCACCTGCCGCCGCCGCCGAGAGCTTGCCCGCGTCGCGGGCGGCGCGGAGCTCGTGCCACAGACTGTGGCCCTGCTCCTGGGCCCGATTCCGCGCGCCCTGCACGGCCTGCGCGGAGAGCCCGCGGGGCGGCACGTTGGCGATCCGCGACAGGGCGAGGTCGTCGTCGGGATCGACGAGCACCCGGAGGAAGGCCATCACGTCCTTGACCTCGCGGCGGTCGAAGAAGGAGCGGCTGCCGACGAGCTCGTAGGGAATCTGCCGCCGCCGCAATTCTTGCTCGAAGGCCCGTGTCTGCTCGCCGGTGCGAACGAGGATCACGGCCTCCGTCGGATCGACACGTCCCTCTTTGAGGAGGCTCTCGAGGTCGCTCACGACCCGGCGCGACTCGTCGATCTCGTCCTGGGCCTGGAGCACGGCCGGCGGCACGCCCGGCGGCAGGTTGGCGACGAGCGTCTTGCCGTGCCGCCGCGCGTTCCGCTCGATGAGCAGGTTGGCCGCGCGGATGATCTCCGGCGTGGAGCGGTAGTTCTCCTCGAGCTTCACGATCCGCGCGCCCGGCCAGCGTCGGGCAAAGTCGAGGATGTGCGACACCTCGGCGCCCCGCCAGGAATAGATCGACTGGTCGTCGTCCCCCACCACGCACAGGCTCTTGTGGTCGCGGGCCAGCGCCGTGAGGATCCGCTCCTGGATGGCGCTGGTGTCCTGATACTCGTCGATCAGCAGGTGGTCGAACCGACCGGCCTCGTCGCGGCGGGCCTGCTCGTCGGTCGAGAACAGTTCGTCCACCAGCAGCAGCAGGTCGTCGAAGTCCACGGCCCCGGCGGTGCGCATCGCGTTCTGGTAGCGGCGGTAGCCGGCGGCGGCGAGCGTCCACGAGTCGTCGGCGTCGCCGGAAACGGTGTCGAGTGCGCCGTCGGGGCGGATCGCCCGGCTCTTCCAGCGGCTGATCCGGTCCAGCAGGTCGCCGGGGCGGAGGACGGTGTCGGGCACCCGCAGTTCCTTGAGGGCCGTGCGGGCGGCCGCCTCCTGCTCGCCCCGATCTACGATCGCGAACCGCTCCGGCAGGCCGAGCTTCGCGGCGTTCCGCCGCAGGATCCGCACGCACAGCGAGTGGATCGTGGAAATCTCCGGCTTCTCGTCGAGCTTCCGGCCGAGCTGCGCCGCGGCCCGGGCCAGCATCTCCCGCGCGGCCTTGTTGGTGAACGTCACGGCCAGGATCCGTGACGGCCGGGCGCCCTTGCGCACCAGATGGGCGATCCGCGTGATCACCACCCGCGTCTTGCCCGTGCCCGCGCCGGCGAGCACGAGCAGAGGGCCCGGGGGGGCGAGGACGGCCTCGGCCTGGGCCGCATTGAGGCCCGGCACACCGGTGCGGACCGGGGGCCGCTGGGGGGCGGGCGCGGGCGTTTCGGCGGTGGGCGCGGTCATGGCGGCCGAATGTAGCACACGCATCAGCGCGCGGGAGCCTGTGGGGCGTGAATCACCTTGACGCCCTGTGCCCGGAAGTCTCTATTTTCGCTTCGCACACAGGAGATGGCAGGATGGACTCGGACCGGCGGCACGAACTCGAAGAGAACGATCTGGCCGGCAGCACGCTGCAGCTCGTGGACCGGATCCGCCCGCACCTGCGCACGATCGTCACCGCCATCGGGCTGCTGTTCGCGGGCCTCGCCGCCTGGACGCTGATCGCGTCGCAACAGTCGGCCGCCAAGGCCCGCAGCTGGGAAACCTGCATCGCCGCGCTCTCCAGCGGCGATGCCGCCGGACTCGAGACCGTCGTTCGGCAGCACGCCGACACGCCGGCGGCGGGCTGGGCCCAACTCGTGCTCGCCGACTCCGCCCTCGCCCAGGGATGCGACCTGTTGTTCACCGATCGAAACCGCGGCCTGGAGCGTCTTGAGGATGCGGTCGGCCGCTATCGCCAGCTGCTCGCCGCTCGGCCGACCGGCATGCTCGCGGAGCGGACGGTGTTCGGCTTGGCCAAGGCGAACGAGGCGCTCGGCAATCTTGACGAGGCCCGGAAGGGCTACGAAGTGGTGCTCGCCGACCACCCGGGCAGTGCGGCGGCAAGCCTCGCGGCATCCCGCGTGGCCGCTGTTTCCCGCGGCGCGACGCGGCAGTGGTACGATTGGTTTGCGGCCCAGAAGCCGGCCCCGCCCGCGGCTCCCGCGGAAGGTGGCAAGGCCGCGCCCCCCGACGCCCCTCCCGCCGATGCAGCCCCTGCCGCCAACGCCGCCGAGCCCGCCGCCCCCGCGGCCGGCAAGTGATCCGCCCGATCCCGTCGCGGCGTTCGCGGACGCCGCCCCTGGCATGGAAGTCTGCCTGCCCGTCGATGCCGACGCGGCTGGGACCCGAGTGGACGTGTTCCTGGCCCGGGCGTTCCCCGAGCGCAGCCGATCGTTCCTCGCCCGTGCCATCGAGAAGGGGGCCGTCCGCGTGGATGGCCTCACCGCCCGGGCCGCCGTCAAATTGAAGACGGGAAGCGTCGTGCGGTTCGTCGTGCCCGAGCCGCCGCGGGCCGGGCCGGAGGCCGAGGAGATCCCGCTGGAGTTCCTCCATCTCGACGAGTGGCTCGCGGCCGTGAACAAGCCGGCGGGGATGGTCGTGCATCCTGCCAAGGGCAACTGGAAGGGCACGCTCGCCGGCGCCCTCAAGTGGCACCTGGAGCGGTCGGACGGCGGTCTCTCGCAGGCGGGCGGTCCGGCGCGGCCGGGGATCGTGCATCGGCTCGATCGCGACACCAGCGGCGTGATCGTGGTCGCCCGCACCGAGGAGGTGCATCACGCGCTGGCCAGGCAGTTCGAGCGGCGCACGGTGGAGAAGACCTACCTGGCGATCACCCAGGGCCAGCCGCAGTTCGACCGCGACGAGATCAACCTCCCGATCGGCATCCATCCCTATCAGCGCGAGAAGATGGCCGTCCGCCGCGACCACGCCACGAGCCGCGAGGCGGTGACGCGGTTCGAGGTCGTGGAACGGTTTCGCGGGGCGGCGCTGGTGCGGGTGACGCCGAAGACGGGCCGCACGCACCAGATCCGCGTGCACCTAGCGACGATCGGCTGCCCGGTGCTGTGCGACGGCCTGTACAGCGGCCGCACGGTGATCGAGCCGGGCTTTTTCGGCCTGCCGCCGGGCCATCCGCTGGCCGGCGGCCCGCTGCTCACGCGGCAGGCACTGCACGCCGCCCGACTCGTCCTCGACCATCCGGCGTCGGGCACGCGGACGGAGTTCACCGCCACGCTGCCTGCCGACATGGAGCGGACGCTCGCCGCGTTGCGGACCGGGCGGCTGTAGCGGCGGTCTCTGACAACCGTCCCCGGCTTCCGCCGGGGGCTTTTTTTGGATCCGTCGCGCGTGGCCCAAAAAGCCCCGGGTGGAAACCCGGGGACTCCGGCTCCGGAAACCATCCCGTCCTCCATGCCGCACGCCGCCACGCGATCCCCCGGTTCGGAACCGCATCGAATGGCAACCGGGACGGCATTCCACCCGGAGCGGCCCGCCGATCAGCGCTCGTCTTCGAAGAGCAGGAGGGCGCGGGGGAGCGTGGAGTCGATGACGCGGGCGACCGCGATCACGAAGCCCGCGGCCCCGTCCCGCCAGCCGCCCGCGGCGACGTAGCTGCCGAAGAAGGCCGCCGCGCCGCGGAGGGGCAGCGACCAGATCGCGGGCCGCTGTCCCTTGCGTCGCATCACCTCCGCCTTGAGCGGCGCATAGCGCAGCGACCGGGAGATCACGTCAGGCAGGCTGGCGTAGCTGTAATGCAGGATCGATCCCGGCAGCAGGACGGGCGGCCGCGATGCCACAACCTCCTCGTGCACCGCCAGCGGCTTGAAGGCCGCGGTCGTGCGGTTGAACAGCCGCAGGACGCGGTCCCGCCGCCAGGGGCCGTGAAGGATTTCGCGGCGGCCGATGAACGTTCGGCGATGAACCTGCCAGCAGGCGGCCGGGTCGGACAGGTCGAGCCCCGCAATCGCCCGTCGCGCCTCATCGTCCAGCACCTCGTCGGCGTCGAGCGCCAGGATCCAGTCGTGCCGCGCGAGTTCCACCGCCCGGCGCTTCTGCGGTCCGTAGCCGAGAAAATCCTGGCACTCGAACCGCGCGCCCGCCTGGCGTGCGATCGCTTCCGTGCCGTCGGTCGAGCCCGAGTCGAGCACCAGCCGCTCGGCGCAGAAGTCGCAGGCGGCGAGAACCGCCGCGAGGTGCCGCTCGGCGTCGCGCGTGATGAGCACCGCCGAGATCGGCAGCGGGGCCGGATGCGGACGGGGGGCGGTCATGGGGCCGCGTCGCTCGTGGAGTCGGGCGCCGTGGATGCCGCCGCGGCGTGGGTCTCCGCCGCGGGGAACCGCGCCGGAAACTCCATCACGAATGTGCTGCCCGCGCCCGCGTGGCTCGTGGCCCGGATGTCGCCGCCATGCTCACGGAGAATCTTGCGGCTCACGGCGAGTCCCAGGCCCGTGCCCTGGGCGCCCTTCGTCGACACGAAGACGTTGAAGATCTGCCCCAGCGTTTCGGGCGACATGCCGGCGCCGTTGTCGGTGACCACGATCCGTACCATGCCGGCCGCACGGTCGATGCCGGACTCGATCGAGATCGTCGGATCCGGCCGGCCCTCCACGGCGTCGAGGGCGTTGGTGACCACGTTCAGCACCGCGCGGGAGATCCCCTCCGGATCGAAGAGCAGCGCCGGCATGCCGGCGGGCGGCTGCCAGCGGATCGTCGCCCCCAGTTCCTCGGCCCGCTGGTGCACCGTCTCGATGATCTCCGCGATCAAGGCCGCCAAATCGCTGGGCACGGGGTCGGGCTCCCGCTCCTTGCCAAAGGAGAGCATGTCCATCACCAGCGAGGAGATCTTGTTTTGGTTCCGGTTGACGATGTCCCAGCCCTTGCGGACCATCGCCAGGTCGTCGCCCTCCAGACCCGTGTCGACGAGGTAGCTGCCCCCGCGGATGCCCTGGAGGATGTTCTTGATGTGGTGCGAGAGCGTGGCGATGGTCTGGCCGACCGCTGCCAGCCGCTCCGCCTGGACCATCGCCGAGTAGTAGGTCGTGTCCTCGACGGCCAGGGCCGCCTGGTGGGCGATCGCGATCATGAGCTTGAGGTGGTCGTCGCCAAACCGCCGCTGCCTCGACTCCACCGCCTCGGCCAGCGGTGTCGTCGTGTCCACGTAGATCACGCCCACGATGTCGTAGCGGCCCTGCAGCGGCACGCAGATCGCCTCGCGGACTCCGGTCCGGACCACGCTGTTGCCGGAGGCGAAGCGGTCGTCGTCCTGGGCGTCGCTCGTCAGCACGCCCTCCCGATTGGAGAGCACGTAATCGAGGATCGTGCGGCTGATCACCATCGATCCGGTGTCCCCCTCGCGGCGGTCGCGGCGGGCCTTCGTCTTGAGCTCCTTGGTCTCGGGATTGAGGAGCATGATGCAGCCCCGGTCGGCCTCGACCCACTCGAAGACCAGTTGCAGCACCCGCCCCAGCAGCTCGTCGATGTCGAGCGTGTGGCTCACCGCCAGCGACGTGCGGTACATCACCTGCACGTTGCTGCGGGCCCGAGCCAGCCAGCGGCTCTGGCCGTCCTCGGGGGCGGCGAGGGCGATCGAGTCCTCCTCCCGCATCGTACGGATGATCCGCGAGCCGTCGGCGCCGGCTTCGCCCCCCACGACGTCCACCAGCCCGATCGCCTGCTCGTCGTCGTGGTCTTTCGCATAGACGAGCACCGTCCGCCCGATGCGAATCCGGTCGCCGCTGGCGAGCTCGGCCCGCTCCACCTTGCGGTCGTTGACGAACGTGCCGTTGGAGCTCTTCAGGTCCCCCAGCACCAGCGTCTCGCCCACGCGGCGGATTTCGGCGTGCCGCCGGGAAACCTCGTGGTCCTCCAGCTGGATGAAGTTGCCCGACTCCCGGCCGATCGTCACGGCCAGCGGCTGGCCCGCGAGGTCGAACCGCGCACCTTTGTTGCGGCCTTGGATGACGAAGAGGGCGGCCACGGTAAGGGTTTTCCTGGGTTTCGCGGACGACAAAATTGTCGCACAGACACCGGTCGACTGAAAGCCGGTGTCTCATTCGCCCAACCCGGCTCGGGAGCGGCATGAGTTGCGTCGCTGGCGAAGGTCCGTGCCTGGGCCTTGCGTGCCTCGGCCCAGGCAGTCCGCATCCTCACGCCGACTCCCGCGCCTGCCTCGAAAAGATGTGGTAAGCGGTTCCACGGTGTGCTAGCAGACTGTGGAACAAGGCTGGCCGAGCAGGATGCGATGGCCGTCGACCCAGAAAACCCTCGGCGTTTCCTGCGGTCGACCAAGTGGAAAAAGGCCATGGAGGGCTTTTCCCACGGACAGCTAGAATCAAAGGATTGGAGAGTTCGGGCCTCGAAGTCGCGTGCAAGGAGTCCGCCGTGTTTTCATCTCGCATCTGCTCGTGGTCGGTGAGGCTGGTGTGGGGCGGTGTGGTGGCCGCCCTCGTGGTGGGCTGGGCCGGGGCTGACGAGGGGGCGGAGGCCGGGCGGCGGGAGCGGCTGCGGCAGGCGGTGGAGTGGCTCGCCGCGCCGGAGCGTGAGGGACGCGGGCCCGGCACCCCGGGCATCGATGCGGCCGCCGAGTGGGTCGCCGAGCAGTTTGCCGCGATCGGCGTGCGGCCGCCGGCGGACGAGGCCGCGGCGTTTCAGCAGTTTGCGATGACGCTCGACGCGAAACTCGGGCCGCCCGCGGAGAACGTGGCCGAGATCGTGGGGCCGCCGGGGCCCGACGGCCAGCCGGTGATCACGCGGCTCGAACTGGGCCGCGACTTCACGCCGCTCGCGGCGGGCGGATCGGGGGCATTCGACCTGCCGCTTGCGTTCGCCGGCTACGGGATCACCGCGCCCGCCGAGAAATACGACGACTACGCGCCGCTCGCCGCCGCTCCGGGCGGTGTCAAGGGGCGGGCGGCCATCGTCCTGCGGCAGGAGCCGCAGAAGGACGACCCGCACAGCGTGTTTGCCGGCAACCAGGCCTCGCAGCACGCCGCGCTCGTCCGCAAGGTCGCCAACGCCTCGGAGCACGAGGTCGGCGGCCTGGTGTTCTGCAACGACGCCGATGCCGATGGCGACACCCTGATGGCCTTCACCAGGGCCGGCGAGGGCACGGAGAAGCGCAGCCTGCCTGTGCTTCAGATCCGCCGTTCGGTCGTCGATGACGTGGTCCGCCGCAGCCTCGGCCGCGGCCTCGGCGAGATCCAAAAGTCGATCGACGAATCGCTCGAGCCGGCGAGCAAGCCGCTCGAGGGCTGGCGGATCCGCGGTCGGACGGCCATCAAGCGGGTCGAAACCCAGGGACGGAACGTGCTCGCCGTGATGCCGGGCCGCGGTGCGCCGGCCGCGGAAGGTCGGCCCGCGATCCCTGCCGCCGAGACGGTCGTGCTCGGCGCCCACTACGACCACATCGGCTACGGGGGGGCCAATTCGGCTGAGCCCGGTAAGCGGGCCGTGCATCACGGCGCCGACGACAATGCCAGCGGCACGGCCCTGCTCGTCGAGGTCGCCCGGCAGCTGGCCGCCGCGGGGCCGCTGCCCCGGCGGATTCTGTTCGTGGCCTTCTCGGGCGAGGAACGCGGCCTGCTCGGCAGCGGCTACTACGCCGCCAATCCGGTCGTGCCACTGGGCGACACGGTGGCCATGGTGAATCTCGACATGGTGGGCCGGCTCGACGGAGACAAGCTGGTCATGCATGGCACCGGCACCGGCACCGGCCTCGACGCGCTGGTGGACCGGCTCCTCGGTCAGCACCGCTTCACGGCCGCGAAGGAGCCGGGCGGCTTCGGACCCAGCGACCACGCCAGCTTCTACGCCAAGAAGGTGCCCGTACTGCACCTGTTCACCGGCTCGCATGCCGACTACCACCGCCCCAGCGACACGGCCGACAAGATCAACTACGACGGCATGGTGCGGCTGGCCGCGCTCGTCGCCGACATCGTTCGTGAACTGGCCACCGCCCCAGAGCGGCCCGCCTACATCGAGGTGGCCTCGAAGATGTTCGCTCGCGGCGGAGGCGACCGGCCCTACTTCGGCAGCATCCCCGACTTCGGTAAGCCTGGTGGCGGCTACGCGATCTCGGGAGTCGCCAAGGATTCGCCGGCGGCCCAGGGCGGGCTGCGGGGGGGCGATCTGATCGTGCGGATCGGGGGAAGCGCCATCACAGCCCTCGAGGATTTCGACAGCGCGCTGCGAAAGCACAAGGGGGGCGAGAAGGTGCCCGTGGTCGTGAAACGCGACGGCCAGGAAGTCACCCTTGAGGTCGTGCTCGGTCAGCCGCGGTGACCGTCTCTTCGTGACGCACGCCTCCAGGCGTGGGTGTGCGGCCTCGGGTGCGCGTTCTCCAGTCTTGCTCTCGGCTTGAGACGAGCGCGATAGACCAACAAAAAGCCCCCGGCGGAAGCCGGGGGACTCCGGGTCGCATGCCGTCCCAGGTGCCATGCGAAGCGGATTCGAACCGGGGAATCACGTGCCGTCATCCGGCATGGACGGCGAGGTGGTTTTCATGCCCGGAGTCCCCGGGTTGCCACCCGGGGCTTCTTGGACACGACGGGGACGGGATTGGGTGCGGTATTTCGCAGAAAAGTTGGGCTTGAGCCGAATCGGGGGGATCGCCATCATCCCGCCGCTTTCGGGTTCGCGGCGGCCACGGACGGCCGTCGACCACGCGGATCCGGCGCCGTTCCGCCAGCAAGGAGTGCATTCCGTGAAGAGACATCTGACAGCGTTCACGCTCGCGGCCGCCGTGGCCCTCGTGCAGGGTTCCGCGTTCGCGCAGGTTCCGGTGCGTCCGGTCCAGCCGGCGCCCGCCGCAGCCCAGCCGGCGCCCGCCGCAGCCCAGCCGCCCCGGTCGGCCGTGCCGGCCGCCCACGTGGCCGTCGTGGACGTGGGCTACATCTTCAAGAACCATGCCCGGTTCAAGGCCGAGATGGACAGGATGAAGGACCAGGTGATGGCCGCCGAGAACGGGCTCAAGGCGGAGCAGGAGCGGATCAAGGGCCTCATGGACCAGCTCAAGGGCTACAACCCCGGCACCCCGGAATACCGAAAGTTCGAGGGCGAGGTGGCCAAGGCCCAGGGTGACTTCAGCGTCAATGCCCAGCTCCAGAAGAAGGACTTCATGGATCGCGAGGCCAAGGTCTACTACGGGGTCTATGGCGAGATCGAGCGAGCCGTCAGCCAGTTCGCCCGCGATCACGGCATCGCCATCGTGCACCGCTTCGACGGCGACCCGATCGACGCCAGCGATCGCAACCGGATTCTCGGCAGCATCACCAAGCCGATGGTGTACTACGATCCCCAGATCGACATCACGCCGGACGTCCTCAAGATCCTCAACGGCGCCAGTGTTGCCGCCCAGCCGCAGGCCGGGCAGCCCCGGCGCTGATCCGCGGTTTTCCTGTCGGTGCCCGGCAGCCCCCGTGCGGGGCCGCCGGGCCCGTTCTCTCTTCACCCCTCCCCGAGTGTCATGCGCCCCAGGTCGCAGCGAACGATCCGTCGCCCGGTGGTCGTGTCCGGCACGGGCTACTGGACCGGCTGCAGCAATCGCGTCGAGCTGCTGCCTGCCACCGCCGGGGCCGGCGTCGTCTTCGTGCGGGGCGACCGGCCGGTGCCGGTGCGGATCGCCGGGCTCGTGGAGAATCGGGTCGATGCCGTGAATCGCACCACCATCGCCTTCGGCGGCGTGCAGGTGCAGATGGTGGAGCACTGCCTGAGCGCTCTGGCGGGCCTGGGGGTTGATTGCTGCGTCGTGCGGTTGTCGGCCGAGGAGATGCCGGGGCTCGACGGCTCGGCGTTGGCCTTCGTCGAGGCGATTGAGGAGGCCGGCTGCGAGAATCTCGCCGCGCCGATCGCGCCGCTGGTCGTCGAGGAGACGATCCGAATGGTCGACGGCCCCGCGTGGGTCGAGGCGGGGCCGCCGCGGTTCGCCGGCCTGTCGGTCGAGTACGAGCTCGATTACGGCCCCGGACCGATCGGCCGGCAGACGCTCGCCCTGCGGATCACGCCGGAGAACTACCGCGCCGAGCTGGCCGCGGCACGGACGTTCATCTCGGTCGCCGACGCCGAGAAGCTCCGAGCTGCGGGGCTCGGGCTGACGGTCACGCGGCAGGACCTCCTGGTCTTCGGTCCCGATGGACCGATCGAAAACCCGCTGCGCTGGCCCGACGAGTGCGTGCGGCACAAGGTGCTCGACCTCGTCGGCGACCTCGCGCTCACGGGCCGGCCGATTCACGCGCATGTGCGGGCCGCGCGGAGCGGGCATCGGCTCAACGCCGCTTTGGCAGCGGCGCTCCTGGCGGCCGACGGCGACCGCGCGGGCGCACGGAGGCGGGCTTCGGCCTGAATCACCCGTGGCCCACGGTCTCGAGCGACAGCCGCCCGATCGGGGCGCAGTCTCCATCACGGGCGGGCCGGCGGTCGTGCATCCGACGGCGGTCGTGGAGCCGGGCGCGCGGCTTGCCGCCGGAGTGCGCATCGGCCCGTGGTGCGTGATCTCGGCCGCCGCGGTCATCGGCCGCGACACCGTGCTCGACAATGGTGTCACGATCATGGGCGCGGTGACGATCGGCGCGCGGAACCGCATCTATCCCAACTGCGTGATCGGCGGTGAGCCGCAGGACGTGAGCTATCGTGGCACCGCCACGCGGGTCGAGATCGGCGACGACAACGTGATCCGCGAGGGGGTGACGATCAACCGGGCCTCCGAGAAGGAGGACGGTGTGACGTCGATCGGCAATGCGAACTTCCTCATGGCCTGCTGCCACGTCGCCCACGACTGCCGGATCGGCGACCACGTGATCATCGCCAATGGCACGCTGCTCGGCGGCCACGTGCGGGTGCAGTCGCGGGCGTCGCTCTCCGGCGCGGTCGCCGTGCACCATTGGGTGACCATCGGCGGCTGGTCGTTCGTGGCCGGCCTTTCCCGAGTGCTGCACGACGTGCCGCCGTTCATGCTCTGCGAGGGCTCGCCGGCCCGGCCGCGATGCATCAACGTCGTCGCCCTGCGGCGCAGCGGCTTCGACCGCGCCGCCATCGACGCGGTGACGGAGGCCCACCGGCTCCTCTACCGGGCGCGGGTCGGGCTCGAGGCCGCCCGGGAGATCCTGCGGCAGCAGGGCATGCTCGGGCCGCACGTCGATCAGTTGTTGGAGTTTCTCGCCCTGCAGCAGGGCGGCCGGCACGGCCGGGCCAGGGAACAACGGAGGGCGGCATGAGTCGGACACGCGTGGCGGTGGTGGGATGTGGGCACCTGGGAGCGATCCACGCCCGGCTGCTGGCCGGGCGGCACGACGCGGAACTGGTCGCCGTCGTCGATCCGGTGGCCGAGTCGCGTGCGCGGGTCGCGGCGGCGCACGGCTGCCGACCGCTGGCGGAGCCACGGGAGCTGGTCGGCCTCGTCGATGCCGCCGTGGTCGCCGCACCGACCGGCCTGCATGCGAGGGTCTCGCTGCCCCTGCTCGAGGCCGGGCTCGATCTGCTGGTCGAGAAGCCGATCGCCGCCGACGTGGAAGAGGCCCGCGCGATCTCGATCGCCGCCCGGCGGCACGGGCGGGTCGTGGCGGTGGGCCACGTCGAGCGGTTCAATCCGGCCTGGCGGACGGCCGTGGCCCGCGTGGGCCGGCCCGTCGTCGTCGAGTCGGCGCGGCTCGCCCCCTTCACCTTTCGCTCGCTCGACGTGGGCGTCGTGCACGACCTCATGATCCACGACATCGACCTTGTGCTGTCGCTCGATCCCGGGCGGCTGGAACGCGTCGAGGCCCAGGGCATCGTGGCGACCGGCGGTCACGAGGACGCCGCCCGGGCGCGGCTCGTCTTCGCGTCCGGGCTGGTCGCCGACCTGTCCGCCTCGCGGATCAATCCGGTCGTCCGCCGCTCGCTGACGATGTGGTCCGGGTCGGGCATCGCCTCGGTCGACTTCAACGCCAAGACCGTGGATGTGATCGAGCCTTCGGCGGCGGTCCGCGACGGTTCGTTCGTGGCCGACGCCGTGCCGCCGGCCGAACGCGGCGGCATGAAGGAGCGGTTCTTCGCCGACATCCTCCCCTTGGAGACGGTGGCGGTCGCCGATGCCAATGCGATCGCCTGCGAGCACGACGACTTCCTGGACGCCGTCCGCACGCGGCGGCAGCCGCTCGTGACCGCCGCGGCCGGCGCGGCCGCCGTCGAGATCGCCGCTCGGGTGCTCGAGGCTCTCGAGGCGACCCGCTTTGGGAAAACCGCCGGGGGCCGTGCCGCCGGCACGATCCCGCTCTACCCGCGTCGCAAGACCGCCTGACCGCCCCGCCTCACGCGACCGGCAAGGTCGCAGGGGAAGTTGGGGCCGGCCCGACGTCGATATGACTACCGGGAGCATCCAAAAGTTGAGATTTCGCGTGCGTCCTCACGCGACCTTTCGCCTCTCCCCCTGGGAGAGGCCGGCCGCAGGCCGGGTGAGGGTGCCTCCGCTGACAACCAGGCAGCAGCCTCACCCCGGCCCTCTCTCAGAGGGAGAGGGAGATGGGGCTTCTCGGAACCGCACTCGGGCGAATCGTTCCATGCACGACCTCATGCGGATCGCCTGCGTCGCCGCCGTGATCGGTGCCGGAGCGTACGCGGCGTCGGCCGCGGATGCCCCGCGGCAGACGCCGCCAGCCGAGACGTTCACCGGGCTCGGGCTGGCCGGTTTCCAGGGGGAGGGATCGATCGCCGCGGCGCTGCGTCGTGCCGGCGAGATGCGCCCCGCATCGGAAGAACAGGAGCAGATTCTGCCGGGGCTGGAGTTCCGCGGCCTGTCGGTGCAAGGCCCGAACCAGCGGGATCTGCAGTCGCCGATCGCGGCCGAAGTCCGCAGCCGCATCGATCGGTTCGACGTCGCGGCGGGCGTGCGTGCCGATCAGGACCGCGTCACGGAGGGGCCGTCGCATTGGGTCGGCCGCATCGGCCTCTCGCACGACCGCGCGGAAGGCAGCGAACGGATCGAACTTCGGACCACGCTGGGCCGTCGCAGTGAGGGTGGCATGCTGGGGATCGAGGTCGGCCCGCGGCTAGAGCGGCGGCTGCGCCGCGGGGCGACGTTCTTCATCGATGGCAAGGCGGAGGCCCAGGCGGCACGGTCCGTGGACGACGGCTGGTGGTCGATGCCCGGCGCCGCGACCGACGGTTCCAGCATGGTGGGCATCGGCGCCCGCACCGGCCTCGTGCGGTAGCGGCCGTCAGGCCAGGTCGCGGTCCTGGAAGAGGACGAGGGCGACCAGCAGGGCGATGGCGGAGTAGAGTCCGGCGTAGAGGGCCGCCCAGGCGAGGTAGCCCCAGGGCACCGGCACACCGCCGGCCACCGCCGCATCGATCGTGAAGTGCTCCAGCACCGGCAGGAGCGTCGCGAACAACTTGCCGACGAACCGCACGATCGCGAACTTGCCGACGCTCGACTGCACGATCATCGGCACCAGATGGCCGAGCGCGTAGACCGTGAAGCAGATGATCAGGTTCGGCACCATTCCCAGCCGCGTCGAGACGGCCAGACTCACCGCCGCCAGGAGGATCGTCTCCAGCAGCGCGAGCACCAGGCCCGGCACGACCGTGATCATCTCGCCGGCACAGTCGCTCCACAGCGGATCGACCTTCGCCCCCTCGCGGGCGTCGTACACGACCTTGAGGCTCGTCGTCGCCAGGAGCACGCCGCCGAGAATCATGAACACCAGCAGAGCCACGAGGGCGAGGCCGATGAACTTTCCGATCACGAACTGCCAGCGGGTGAGCGGCTTGGAGAGCACCGTCAGGGCCGTGCGGCCCTCGATCTCGTCGGCCACGGCCACGCTCGCCGTCCACACCACCACCAGCAGCGCCAGGACCTTGATCAGCGTCAGGCCGCTGTCCTTGAGCATCTTCACGTCCTCGCCGAACGTGTTGTAGGGAATGACGATGAAGGCGAAGAGGAGCGCGACGCCGGCGATCAGCGCCACGGCGAAGACCGGCTGGCCGATCGCCTCCTTCGTGGTGGCGGCCGCCACCGCCGCCATCCGCCGGGCCCCGAGCCGGAAGGCGGCGTAGACGGCCGCCAACGCGACCAGCACCGCCGCCGTCCAGGGCAGGATGGCCGCCTGCGGAAACTCCGGCACCAGCCGCCAGCGGATCGTGAGATCGACCGGCCGGTCGGAGGCGTTGATCGCCTGGAGCGTGGCCCGCTGACCGAGAAAGGGGCTCGTGGCCCCCTCGGCACGCTTCCAGGTCCAGGGCGTGCCGGGGTCGAGGTCGACGTCCGGCACCTTGGACAGCGCGAACCCCTCGATCGGCTGCTGCGTGCGCACGACGAGCCGGCCGGCGGCCTGGAGATCGACCCGCGCCAGCTCCTGCGGACGGAAGGGAAGCGTGATCTCCTGCAGCGCCGCGCCGGGCTCGATCGCGACCGTCCGCGTGCCGCTGTCGGCCGTGACGAACCGCTGCAGCGACCGCCCGATCTGCCCCAGGGGCACCAGCGGCGCGAAGGCCACGGCGATGGCGGAGAACGTCAGCAGCAGCCATGCCAGCGGGCCGAGGAAGCCGTCGCGGAGGCTGGCACGGGCCTCGGCCGCGGACCGGGGCGCGACGGCCCGCAGCAGGGCATAGCCGGCCAGGATCGCCACGACCGCCACGAGGGCGCCGGCCCCCAGCAGCCAGATCGGCGGCAGGGCGATGAGCCAGCGGTTTTCGGCGAACAGCACGATCATGAACAGCACCTGCAGGAAGGGCGTCGCGCCCGACGCGAAATTATGACCCGGCCGCGGCCGCGGCGGAAGGATGCCGGATTTCGGTGGTGCCCGCGGCCGTCAGGCCGGCCGGGGACCGGCCAGCACGGTCGCCGCCGGCCCGGTGAGCGGCCAGGTCGCAGCGACGCGGTGCAGGTCGTCGCGGGTGAGCGACTCCACGATCCGCAGAGCATCGGCCACCGAGCGATAGACCTGGGCGTGGGCCCATTCGCCCCCCACCTCGAAGAGCCGGCGGCGGGGCCGCTCGCCGGAGAGGACGACCCGGCTGGCCACCTTGTTGCGGGCCTGGGCGAACTCCGCGGCCGTGATCCCGCCGGCCGCGGCGTCGCCATAGATCTCGAGGATCCGGTCCAGCAGGCTATCGGTGTCGTCGGCGTCGCAGGACAGTTGCGTGACGAACAGCCCGGCGTCGAGAAACTCATGATGGTGCAGCGACGCCTGCTCCGCCACGCCCGAGTCGACGAAGGCCCAGTAGAGCCGGCTGCCGGACGAGTCGCCGAGCACGGTCGCCAGCAGCTTGGCGGCGAACCGATCGGCACTTCGCTCGTCGGGTCCGGCCGACATCCGCACGGCGTATTCGAGCGCGGCGGTCGGCCGCACGACCAAGTCCCGCGACGCGGCCGCCGCCGGCACCGGCTCGAGCCGCTCGGCCGCGGGCTGCGGCTCCCAGTCGCCGCACAGCCGGCGGGCGGCGGCGACCAGCGCCGGAAAGTCGACCGCCCCGGTCGCGGCCAGGACCATGTTGCCCGGCGCGTAACGGCGGCGGTGGTAGTCGCGCATCGCCTCGACCGGCAGCGCCTGGATCGACTCCACGGTGCCGAGCACGCTGCGGGCCAGCGGATGACCGCCGAAGAAGGCGGCCCGGCACCGCTCGTCGGCACCGAACGGCGGCTGATCGTCGTACATCCGGATCTCCTCCAGGATGACGAGCTTCTCGGTGGCGAAATCCTCATCCCGCAGGGCCGGCCGCATCATCCGTGCCAGCAGTTCCACCGCCTCCGGCTGCTGCTCCGGCAGGACGATCGCGTAGTAGACGGTGTCTTCCTCGCTGGTGAAGGCGTTGGCGCTGGCGCCCATGCGGTCGAGACGGCGGTTGATCTCGTCGCCCGGCAGATCGGGCGTGCCCTTGAACACCATGTGTTCGAGAAAGTGGCTCGTGCCCCACAGGGCATCGGTCTCGTCCCGTGATCCGGTCTTCACGAAGAAGCCGACGCTCGTCGACAGGGCGGCGGGGCTCGTCTCGGCGACCACATCCAGGCCGTTGTCGAGCCGCTCATGCAGAAAGGGCACGGGGCACCTCCAGGGGCTCGCGGCCCAGCGAGACGACCGTCAGGTCGCGGGGCGGGCCGGCCGCCAGCCAGGCCTCGATCGAGTCGACGGTCAGCCGGTCGTAGCGGGCCAGTTCCTCCGCCAGCGTGCGAACATGGCCGAGGTGATACCACTGCCGGGCGATGGCGCCGGCCCGGGCCGCGCTCGACTCCTGCTGCATCACCAGGCCGCTCTTCGCCCGCGCCTTCACCCGCTCGACCTCGTCGGCGGTGATCGTGCCCGGCAGCCGGTCGATCTCCGCGAGCATCACGTCGAGCGTCTCCTGGGCCCGGGCCGCGGTCGTGCCGGCGTAGCCGAGGGCCATGGCGAAGTCGCGATGGGTCTGGTAGCCGCTCGACACGCTGTAGCACAGCCCACGCCGCTCCCGCACCTCGGTGAACAGCCGCGAGCTCGACCCGCCACCGAGGATGGCCAGCGCCGCCGTGGCCTCGTAGGACTCGTCGCTGCGATACGGCGGCGCGGACCAGGCCAGGGCGACGTGCGTCTGCTGCGAATCGTGGGGCACGTGCCGCAGCCGCGGGCCGCGCGGGCCGGTGGTCACGGCCTCCGCGTCGCCCGCCCGCCAATCGCCGAACAGGGCCTCGATCCGGTGGACGAAGTCATCCCAGTCGATGCGGCCGGCGACGGCGATGATCGTGCCGGCGGGCCGGACATGCGCCGCGATGAAATCGCGGACCGCGGCGCCATCGAGCCGCTCCACGTCCGCTGTGAGCCCTTCCGAAGGTGTGCCCCACGGCGCGGGGAAGTGCATCTCGCGCAGCGCGGTCATCACCCGATGGCCCGGATCATCCTCGATGCCGGCGAGGTTTTGCAGCACCATCTGCCGGGCCGCCTCCAGCTGATCCTCCGGCAGGCGGGGGCGGCGGACGATGTCGGCGTAGACCGGCAACGCCTCCGGCAATTGCCGCGCGACCATGGCGCCGGAAAAGCTCGCGTGGCTCGACGACACGGCCTGGGACCATTGGACACCCGCGGCTTCGAGGGCCTCGACGATCTGGCGGCCCGTCCGCCCGCCCGCGCCGCGCAGGCACATCTCGCCGGAGAGCGTCGCCAGGCCGCTGCGACCCTGACCGTCGTGGACGGCGCCGGCCGGGGCGTGAAAGGCGATCGCCACCGACTCGACGCCGGGCAGCTCTTCGCCGAGGAGCGTGATCCCGTTGTCGAGCGTCGCCGAGAAGAGAGTCTGCTTCAACGTTCCTGCCTCACGCGGCGTGTCAGCCGCACCCATATACCGTTCCGCAAGCCTCCGGGCTTGGGCATGGTCGTCGGCAACGGGAAGTCGATCCGCACGCCTGGAGGCGTGCGCCACTGCCTGTGACCGCCGCCCAAGTCTACGACAGCGGCCTACAGAAGTGCCGGTTCCGCCAGGGCGGTGTCGGCCGCCGCGGCGTCCACCACTTTGTACACGGTCTTGGTCCGCCGGAAACCGAGCCGCTGGTACAGGCGGACGGCCCGCGAGTTCTCCGCCGTCACCTCCAGGCCCGCCGCCCGCAGGCCGGCACTGCGAAATCCCGCGATCGCCCGCCGAACGAGGGCCGCCCCCAGGCCGATCCCCCGATGCCCGGGAACGATGCCGACGTTCTGGATCATGCCCAGGCCGCCGCGTTCGGCGACGCCCTGTATCGTGCCGCACCACTGGATCTCCTCCGGGCCCTGTCCGCGGGCGATCAGCCACGTGGCCTCGGGCAGGAAGCCCGGCTTGTTGCGGATCTCCCGCATCAGGCGGCGACAGCCCTCGGCATCACCGAGGCAAGGGAAGACCAGGGCGTCGATCTCGTCGCGAAACGACCGCCACTTCGTCCGCGCGTGGGCGTCGAGCACGGCCTCGTTCCAGGGCACGAAGCGGTAGCCCGACGGCAGGTCCGGTGGCGGCCGGAAGGGCCCCACCTCGGTCTCCATCCGAAACCGCTTGAAGTAGGTCGAATCCACGGCGTCGCCTCCAAGTGCCGAACCGGATCTCCTGACCTTAAGAATGCCGCGTGAAATGGTCAACGCGCCGGTCGATCGGCGCGGTTCACGGCCCGGAACTCCGCCCGACCGTGCGGCTTGCAAGGACGTTGCGGGCCGTCCGGCCGCGAGCGTATGATTTTTGAGGCATCAAAAAATGTTTTTTGGATTCTCAAAAAAAGTCGTCTCGCTCCTCGTGGCCGTCCTGGTCGCCGCGGCCGGATGTCGGGCGCCCGAGCCGCGGCCGTTCGGCAAGCCGCGGGTGCTCGCCACCACGACCGTGGTCGCGGATCTCGTCCGCCAGGTCGCGGGCGACCGGGCCGAGGTCGAGTGCCTCATGGCCCCGGGCATCGATCCGCACTCCTATCGGCCGACGCCCGCCGACGCCGACCGCTTGGCGCGGGCAGACCTCGTCGTGGCGTCGGGCCTGCAACTCGAGGGTCGCCTGGCCGCGCTCCTGGAGCGGCTCGGCACGCGGCGGCCGGTGCTGGCGGTGGGAGACAGGCTGCCCCGCGAGCGGCTGCTGCCGGTGACCGACGACCTCTTTGACCCGCACGTCTGGTTCGACGCCGGGCTGTGGAGTCTCTGTCCGCCGCTGGTGGCCGAAGCGCTTGCCGGAATCGACCCTGCGGGAGCGCCGGAGTATCACGCGCGGGCGGCGGCCCATGCCGCGGCGCTGGCGACGCTCGACGGCGCAGTCCGCGGCCGGATCGCGACGATCCCGCAGCAACGCCGCGTGCTGGTCACGGCGCACGACGCGTTTCGATACTTCGGCCGGGCGTATGGCATCGAGGTGGTGGGTGTGCAGGGCACGAGCACCGAAAGCGAGGCCGGGCTGCACGACGTCAACCGGCTCGTCGATCTGCTCGTGTCACGCGGCATCCCGGCGGTGTTCGTGGAGACGAGCGTGGCCGACCGCAACGTGGCGGCACTCATCGAGGGGGCGCGGTCCCGCGGCCAGGCCGTCGTCATCGGCGGGCGGTTGTATTCCGATTCGCTGGGGGAGCCGGGCAGCGGTGCCGACACGCTGGCCGCGGCCCTGACCGCGAACGTCGAGACGATCGTCGCGGCACTGCACGACGGAGGTCGGTGACATGGGCTCCGCCCCGCACGCCGCGGCCCCGCTGCTCGAGTTTCACGACTTGACCGTCGCCTACGGCGGGAAGCCCGTTCTCTGGAACGTCGATCTCACGATCGCGGAGCCGTGCCTGTTCGGCGTGATCGGCCCCAACGGCGCCGGCAAGAGCAGCCTGCTGAAGGCGGCGCTGGGGCTCGTGCCGATCGTCGCCGGATCGGTGCGGTTCCTGGGACTGCCACTGGACCAGGTCCGCGGCCGGATCGGCTACGTGCCGCAGCGGGAGACGGTCGATTGGGACTTTCCCGTGAACGTGATGGACGTGGTGCTGATGGGCACCTACGGCCGGCTCGGCTGGTTCCGGCGACCGGGCCGGCAGGACCGGGACTTCGCCCGTGAGTGCCTCGACCGCGTGGGCCTGGCGGACCTCGCCGGCCGGCAGATCGGCCGGCTCTCCGGCGGGCAGCAGCAGCGGGTGTTTCTCGCCCGGGCGCTGGCGCAGCGGGCGGAGATCTACCTCCTCGACGAGCCGATGGCGGGCGTGGACGTGCGGTCGCAGGAGCAGATCTTCCGCGTGCTCGCCGAACTCGAGGCCGGCGGCAGCCTCGTGGTCGTCGTGCACCACGACCTGCGGACGGCGGCGGAGTGGTTCGACCGGGTCGCGCTCGTCGATCGGCGGCTCGTGGCCGCGGGACCGACCGCCGCCGTGCTCACGCCCGAAAACCTGCGCCGGACCTACGCCGGCCAGCTCGATGTCCTCGACGAGATCGGCCGCGCCGTCGCGGCCCGGGGCCGCACGCCATGACGGCACCCTGGCTGTCCGCCATGACCGCACCCAACACGCTCGTCGCCGCCGGCGGCGTGGCAGCGGTGGGATTCGCGGCGGGCGTCGTGGGCAGCCTCGCCCTGTTGCGGAAGCGGCCGCTGGTGGGGGACGCGGCCGCGCATGCCACGCTCGCGGGCGTGGCCGGCGGCTTTCTTGCCACCGGCCGCCGCGACCTGCCGACGCTGCTCGCCGGGGCGTTCGTGGCGGCGTTGGCCGCGCTCGGCGTGCTCGTGCTCATCCGGCGATTCACCCGCACGCGAGACGACGCGGCCACCGGGATCGTGATCGGCGTGTCGTTCGGGCTGGGCATCGCGCTGGTCTCGGGGCTGCCACGGTGGGGCCTGGCGGGGAGCGGCGGGCTGGAGCAGTTTCTGCTCGGCCACGCGGCCGCGATCACCGGCCGCGACGCCGCCGTGCTGGCGGGCGTGTCGCTGGCGGCCGTGCTCGTGGTGGCGGCGGCGGTCAAGGAGATCACGCTCGTGGCCTTCGACGCGGCGTTCGCGGCGGCCGGCGGCTGGCCCGTGGACTGGATCGACGCGCTGGTGGCGGCGCTGGTAGCGGCGATGGTCGTCGCCGGGCTGCCGGCCGTGGGCGCGGTGCTGGTCACGGCGCTGGTGGTGATCCCGCCGGTGGCGGCCCGCCTGTGGACCGACCGCGTGGCCGCGATGCTGATGCTGGCGGGGCTGTTCGGCCTGGTGGCCGCGGTGGTCGGCACGCTCGTCAGCGCCACCCGCCCCGGCCTCGCGACCGGTCCGCTGGTCGTGCTCTCCGCGGCGACGATTTTCGCGGTCTCGCTTGTCGTCGTCCCGCGTCGGCGGCAGGAGGGCTCATGACCGCTGCGCTGGCGTCGCTGGCAGGCGGCGAGTGGTCGCTGCATGGATGGGCGCTGGCGACAGCCGCCGTCACCGCCGCCGCCTGCAGCCTCGTGGGCACGCTGCTGGTCGTCCGCCGCATGAGCCTGTTCGGCGACGCGCTGGCCCACGCGGTGCTGCCCGGGATCGTGGTGGCGGCGCTCGCGGGCGGCCGGCCCGGCGGGCCGGCCGTATTCGCCGGCGCGCTGGCCGCCGCACTGGTCACGGTGTGGCTCACGCAGGCGCTGCGGGCCGCGGGGGGAGTGGCGGAGGACGCGGGTTCGGGCGTGGTGTTCACGACGATGTTCGCCCTCGGCGTCGCGCTGGTCACGGCGGCCGGCCGGGGAGCGCATCTCGACGCCGCCTGCATCCTCGCCGGCGACCTGACGTTCGTGCCCTTCGACACGATCGACCTCGCCGGCCTCCCCGTGCCGCGGGCGTTCATCGGCGGCGGCCTGGTGCTGTCCCTGCTCGTCGCGGCCGCCTGGGCGACCTGGAAGCTGCAGGTGTTCACCGCCTTCGACGCCGCGGCCGCGCGGGCCGCGGGCCTGCCCGTGGCGGCGGTGACCGGCGGCCTGCTCGCCGCGACGGCGCTCGCGACGGTGGCGAGCTTCCAGGCGGTGGGCGCGATCCTCGTGGTGGCACTCCTGGTGGTGCCCGCGGCCGCCGCCGAGCTGCTCGTGCGCCGGCTGCACCACGTGGCGTTCGTGGCGATGCTGCTGGCGATCGTCGGCGCCTGCCTCGGCTACCTCGCCGCCTGGCGCTGGTCGGTCAACGAGGCGGGCGCGATCGCGGTGGTTCTCGGGCTCGAGTATCTCGCCGCCGCCTTCCTCGCCCCGGAGGACGGCATCGTCGCCCGGGCGCTGGCCGCGGCGGGCTTCCGCTGGCGGGTGGCGTGCGAAGACGTGCTCGCGGCGCTGTGGCGCGGCGAGGAGAGCGGCGCGGCGGCGGCGCCGTCGGCCACGCTCCGCGGGCGGGCGGCCGGGCTGTGGCTGCGGGCCGCGGGCGACATCGAGCGCACGGCGGCGGGCTGGCGGCTCACGCCGCGCGGGCGGCGAGACGCGGAGATGGTGGTGCGGTCGCACCGTCTCTGGGAGGCCTGGCTGGGCCGGCACGTCGAGCTGCCGACGGACCACCTCCATCCGCCGGCGGAATGGGTGGAGCATCATCTCGGCGCCGGGGTCCGGCAGCGGATCGAGGCCGAGTTGGGCGCGGGGGGCAGTGACCCGCACGGCAGCTCGATTCCGCCCGAGGCGTGACATCGGGGTCGGGAGTGTCCCAGGCCGGATGACATCGACGGTGGGGAGGTGTTTGTTGCCGGAGTCCCCGGGTTTCCACCCGGGGCTTCTGGTCGGCCGCGCGCCACGCACACAAAAAGCCCCCGGCGGAAGCCGGGGGACTCCGGGTGGCAAACCTCCCCGGCTGCCATGCCATATGGTTTTGAACCGGGAAATCGCCCGCCGTCGTGCGGCATGGATGGCGGGGTGGTTTTCGTGCCCGGAGTCCCCGGGTTTCCACCCGGGGCTTCTGGTCGGCCGCGCGCCACG
>Ga0315906_10001392_pt1 | contig 36141 bp, 57 predicted proteins | sample LakEriMetagenome_4_FD_203526 | JGI IMG/M metagenome (GOLD analysis project Ga0315906, IMG submission 203526) | Freshwater fungal communities from buoy surface, Lake Erie, Ohio, United States - Buoy 2 MA122 | ecosystem: Environmental > Aquatic > Freshwater > Lake > Lake biofilm | place: USA... | reverse complement strand
CAATCGTCTACAAAATCGCAAGATGATATTTTTAATTTTGTAAATTTTCACACCATATGTAGAAAAAAAGAAATAGATGAACCAAGTATTAGATGTTGGTACGAGTTATTCAGTTCTACATTCAGTAAATCTCCCAGACCAATTAATACCATGTTTGATTTTGCTTGGTGGTATGGATTTAATTTTAAATGGCAGAAAGGATCAGTAGTCATGTATCTGAGAGCTCACAAAAATATTAATATTCAGCCTTTTTATTCAGGGTTGGCTTTTCAACATTGGTCTATACATTACACTCCAGAGTTGAATAATATCAAATCTGAAATAAAAGATTTTGTTTTTAATTTCACAGAAGACACAATTTATTACAAAAATAAAATTAAACATCGATCTAGCACACTGTATTATGCGGTTCCGGCAAGTGCTGCAATAAATCAAAATTATAATAAAATTCAACAAAAAGATTTTAATCTTGAGGATTTCTATAACCCAGATAACAGTATTGTTAGATGGTTGACAAAATCATAGCGACTAACAAGATAATTCTATCAACCACCGACTGCATAGATAAGTAACGTATCATGCAGAAAATCAATTCCTTTCTATTCTATATTCTCTATCCCATTCATTTGACTGCTTGGTTAGGAACAGCATTTTATCTATATCATTTTGATTTTACAGCAAAAAATTTTATTAGTTTGCTGATTGGATGGATTATAATTGAAGGATTAGGGTCGGCTATTGTATTGCATAGATACGTTTCTCATAGAGCGTTTGAAGCCAAAAAGGGTCTAAAACCAATATTGTTATGGATCGGATGTCTATGTTTACAAGGGAGTCCACTAGGCTGGGCAGCAATACATCGAGGTAGTCATCACAAATATACAGAAACAGATAGAGATGCACATACGCCGAAAAAGGGATATCTGTATTCTTGGCACACGTGGTTGCATGATTGGGACAAATATTTCAACCCGAAATATGCTATTGATCTTATAAGAGATCCCATGCAAATATGGTTTGCTAAAAATTATAATTTAATCATCCTTGTGACATATCTAGTAATCGGACTAATTGACTGGCAAATTTTATTATTTGGATTTGTAATACCGGCTGCTGTTAGTTTATATCAAGAAAGCAATATCAACCTTTTTTGTCATATTCCTAAATACGGATATAGAAATTTTGATACCAAAGACAACAGTAGGAATGTTCCGTTGTTGGCGTGGCTTACCTGGGGACAGGGATGGCATAACAACCATCATGAAAAAGCCAGCAGCTACGATTTTGGAACAACAGTTAGCGGTAAGTCAAAAGAGTTTGACATGTCACTATTGTTCTTGCCGCTGATAGCTACTAAAGAAAGTAGAAATAAAATTTACGAGACAAGAAAAAATGCAATGGCGAACAATAATATTTGATCCAGAAAATTGGGCCTTAGGCGAAAACGCCAGTAAAGATGTAATGCTGTGGGCCATTAAGGACATGCCATGGTTGCATGTTAGAACATTTGGCAATTTAAATATTACGAAGTTTCCTACACAATTCAAAGCCAATAGCTGGACTAGTGTAGACGTCAACGAACAATCAATACCCGATAAAGATACCGTTGATCTCTCTGTAAAAATTAGAAAGCGTATGGGTATTTTACAAGACCTTAATTACAGGTTAGATGTTGCCCAACAAAATCTTGGTATCAGCAATTCAAATTTTAACCTATTAGATTTCTATAGATTTCTTACTGCAAAGAACGTTATAGAAGGAATTCACAGCAGTGATTCGATCATTAATTTTGAAAATAAGATACAGATATTGTCACACTTAGACACAATAAAACAAACAGTAATTGATCAAGTATTAGCTGTAGATACTGACGAAGGATTTCAAGAAGTAAAAACACAAATGGAAAGATTATTTTTCACAAACATACTTCTATGAATTTAGTATACTATCATCCAATAGCGTTAAAAAACAAACAGCCACTTCACAAATGTATTAATCCGTTGATTAGTGTATTAGATAGGACAGAAAATAGTTGGCCCAATTTTGAATATCTAAATTTGTTCCCAATGCTGGTAACTTTGGAAAAACGAAATTTTCTAGAGTTGAGTTACAATCGAGTAAAAGAAATTGTTAATACAAGTTCTCATATAACAGTGATGTGGAGCGGCGGAATTGATTCAACATTTATATTGTGTCTTTTTATTGAACTAGGATTAGCACAACAGTTAAAATCTCAAAATAGATTCACAATAGGGTTGAATCTAGACAGCATAAAAGAAAATCCGTTAATGTACGAAAACATCATTAAGAAAGATTTTATTGATTGCGTTGTGCAAGCAGATAAGATATTGACTAATCCAGATGAATACGGTTCTATAATTACTGGAGAAATGGCAGATAATCTCGTAGGCAGTTTAACTATGAAAAGTTGTGTGGATTTCTACAACGATTTTTCCGTAGTACACGAAACATGGAAAACTAGAGGACTGTCTTGGTTTATTAGAAATTTAACTGCGAATGAAAAACCACAGGTAGTTGAATTGCTAGAATCATTAGTACACCGTGCACCAGTGGAGATATATTCTAGCCACGATTTATTTTGGTATCTAAATTTCAATATGAAATGGCAAGCTGTAAATTTTAGAATTGTTAGCCATTGTAAGGATCAAGATGTTGGCAATAAACTAATCAATCAACTGGTTCATTTTTTTAATACAGAAGATTTTCAACATTGGAGCCTCTCGGAAGGTCATTACTTTACTGGCAGCAAATGGGGCGATTATAAAATGTGTATGAAAGAACCTATTTTTAAAGTAACTGGCGATGGCAATTATCTTAAATATAAAACAAAACATCCTAGTCTGCCTTCTTTGTTGCGATATAAGGATACCTTTGATTTTATATACAAGGATAACGACAGATATATTTTCACTAAGGAAATGATTTAATGTTCTTGGGACATAAGAATGATATACATGATAACGAATGGATAGTACACCCGTATCTTAAAGAGTGTGCAGTATCTAATATTGACGAAAAGTTTTATCTAGTATCAAATGTATGTCCACATCAAGGAAGCTATCTTTCCGGGGAGCGTGGAAGAAATACTAGAGCCTGTCCGTATCATGGATGGAGTTTCAAAATAGATGGATCACCGTTAGGGTCAGGCACTACTGCACATCAATGCCAAAATAAAAAGCCTTTAGAAAAGACACAGGCGTTTGAGTGGAACGGATTTTTGTTTACTGAAAATCACGATTTGCCTAACATAGACATTACTACTAATAATTTAGAATTAGTTGAAAAGAAAACAGTCAACTTGGATTGTAATCCTATGCATGTTATGGACCTATTCTTAGATGTAAATCACATACCTCTTTTGCATAAAGGTGTATATGAACAAATAAACACTCCTGCTGTAGATAAAATTAAATGGATCCTAGGAACAAATACAGCATCGCAATTGGTTCCTATTGATCATACAGAAACTGAGTTCTATAAGACATTGCTGCCGCATGACAAAAACAACAAGTATGGTGCAGGTTGGTTTGCTGTATATCCCGGTACCATGATAGAATGGCAACCGGGTGCTTGGTTTATAACTGTGGCTAATCCCAGCAAGGATGGTACAGTAATTGATGTATTTAAATATAGAGATACTCGATATAGCGAAGCAAATTGGAACACCAACAATGATGTTTGGGAAACAGCATTTTCACAAGATTGTAAACAAGCAACTAGAATGAAAAAATATTATGTTTCGATAGATAATTTAGAACCTGAAAAGTTACATTTTAGATCATGTCTTCGCTAACTAATTTTTACAATTCAAAACATAACGAAGATACACCAATCACGCAATTGCCGGGATTCGGAAAAAATTCTTGGATAAAGTATAGGCTTAACAGATCGTATACTAATCCCTGGCCAGTGTCAGAGATGGATGTATATCTGTGCCCCACTGAACCTGCAAAAATAATTTCTGTTAATCAGGCAGCTAAAAATGTTGCTACAGATATTGCATATAATTATAACAACCTATATGTGGCCATGAGCGGGGGAATAGATAGCGAGTTTGTTGCTAGAACTTTTTTAGAATTAGGAATACCGTTTACTCCTATAATATTTAAGGTTGAAGATTTAAATGAATTAGATATATGGTGGGCTTTTAAATGGTGTCGAGAAAATAAAATCGAACCTGTGGTTGTGGAAGCTGGCGGAGATGAATGGGTACAAAGAGTAATTACTATCAGTCGAGATTTTTGTGGTAGGTTTGGTGCTGGAAATGGAACAATGTCTTTTCTTTACGACTATGTGAGAAACGTTAACGGAAAATTAATTACTGGTGGCGGGTTTCCTGAATATTATCCAGATGAAAATCTTTCTTATATGTGGACCAGATATATAGATTCGAAGATGAACAATAAAAATGGATATCTAATACACGAACCAGATATAATACAGGCTATTATGTACCCAGAGATGCCTTTCAACTTTTTAAGTTGGACTTCGGAGATTGTTCTTAGTTACGTTGCAGCTAGAGATATGACAAAGACCAGTGCAGAAAATAAATCTGTGATTATGAATTGCCATCCTCGTCCTAAAAATATAGGAGTTGGAGACTTATTTTTTAGAACTCATCCTGTTTTAAAAAACTGGATTTTAATTAGACGAAAAATTGGTACAACTGAAGCCGAATATATTGGAAGCAAAGAAGAAATTATTCAAATGCTGACCACGGGAATTGGGCATGACAAAAGATAATTTTACACTTGTTATTGTTTTTTTTCCTAACTGTTGGAACGATTCTGTTCCCAAAGTTGGTATATATCTAGATGGAGAATTACTGGCTGTTGAACATTTATACAAAAATCAAGATATTATCAAGTTTGAATATGAAATAGAATTAGATTATGGCAATCATGAAATATCTGTGAAATATGAAAATAAAAATAAAGAAGATGTATTTTGGCATGAAGGAAAACGACTACGTGAAAATTTTATTAAGATAGAAAAGATTTATATCGACTTCGTTGACTTATCAAATCTAGTAAAGAAAAAACACAAACCAGTGATGCTATTAACCCAAGAAGAATTTGTAATCAAATTTCAAAGCCCAATTTATTATTGGATGTTGCATGAAGTAGATAAATTCTAATATAAATAGACGTATGAAACAGTTATTTTATCCTAGAGAATGGTTTTTTATAATGATGCAGTTGTTAGGAGCAGCCGCGTTTGTCTATGCTCTGCTGAATCCGGCAGGTTTAGATTATTGGTTATTGTCCTTGTTAGGGTATACCCTGATAACTTGTTTAGGAATAACTGTTACATTTCACAGATTATTAACGCATAGATCTTACAAGTTATGGAAGCCGTTAGAATATTTGTTTTCACTATTTGGAAATTTAGGCTGTACCGGAAGTTCAGTAGGTTGGGTATTTGTTCATAGAATGCATCACACTCATGCAGACAAGCCTGGAGATCCACACAGTCCTGTTACCCTAGGACCGTTAGGAGCCATAATTGGTGACTACAGTAGCAAATTTAATAAATGGGCAGTTAGAGATCTAATCAATAATCCGGTACACAGATTCATGCACGAATGGTATATGGCTATAATTTTAGCTGTGGCTGTTGCTGCATATCTTGTTAGTTTTGAAGTACTGATTTATTTTTTCTTGATTCCTGTATTCTTTAATACAATAGCTTCAAGATTCAGCAATTGGATCGATCACGATCCTAGGTTTGGTCGTCGAGAAATCCGCAAACATCACGATCAAAGTCACAACGTTTGGTGGTGGTCTTATCTAACATTTGGAGAAGGGTGGCATAGCAATCACCACTTGCATCCAGGTGACTATCGCATAGGACGCAAATGGTACCAGTTTGATCCTGGTAGGTATTTTATTGAACTACTTATGGCAGTTGGTATTGCTAGATCTAAAAACTAATTAGAACAGTATCTGCCAAGTTGCGCCGTCGTACATTTTACCTTTAGACAGTGTGGTATCAAAATACATCATTCCGGCTAGCGGGGCCAATACTGCTGCATTAGCCGCAGCATCGTCACTAAAATTTGGTACCCTTGGGGCAACATTAAATGTAGCTACGTATGCATCAACAGACAATCTTGTTGATAATGAGCCGACATTATTAGCAACCACAAAACTCAACTGACCCGGGACCACACCTGAACTAACGGCCGCTGTACTTACAAGCCCCTGAATAGCGCATGCTGTAGTATGAGTGCTGCCGTCATAGCCGCCCCAGTTGATATCATAGATTCTATCACTACTTTGAATTACTGTAGGAGAAGTAAAGGTGCCTCTGCCTCGTCTAAACGCTAGATTGTTAGCATTATTACCAGTAGAATGGTAATTGCTCATGATAATCATGTCAGTGTTAACTGCATTGTTTGGAAGAGTAATTCCGCCCAACGAAGTAACTCTACCTGCTGAATCGATGGTAACTCTAGTTGTCAACGTACCTGCACTATCGGCTGTGGTGAATACAATCTTACCTGGTACAGCAGTGCTGGTAATAGTACCTTCAGCTTGAAAACTAATCGATGCTGCTGGATTATATGCTGTGCCGGCATATCCCGAAGTTACAATATTAAATAAATTATCACCGGACAACACAGTTGTTGGCAAAAGTGTTGTGCCTCTAGCTCTTAGCGCACGTAAATTAGAATCACCTATCACAGTGTTATCAGAAACAAAAATCTCAGCGCCATCCAACATTGAAACTCTTCCGGTAGAATCAATTTCAACTCTTGTCAGTAACTCACCAGAGGAGTTAGTAGTGGCGAAAAGAAGGCTACTCGGAATAATTGTCCCCGAAACAGGGCCATCAACTCTAGTTAGCATAGCCGATACGTTGATGAATTGGCCATTACTATACCCCTGCATGATTATATTACCAAGTTGATCACCGTTGATTACGGGTGTAGGACTTGCAAATGTTCCTCTAGCTTTGGCGAGAGATATATTCAGAGAAGCAGCGTGATCGCCAACAGTTTGAAATACAGCAGCAGTTTCACTTGGTACATTTGAAATTACATTTAACAAATTATTGAGGAAAACATCACCGCCTACAGTTACATTTGAATCAAATACTGTTGCAGGAGTAACAGTAATAGCAGAACTATCGCTGCTATCAATCAAATTTGTAAAAATTGGTCCGATCAATCCCCCAGGAGCCGAAACAGTTCTGTTTAGAGCATTAACAATAGTTGAGCTATCATCACCTATGACATTTATATTGTAGCTTTGACCAGGTTGTATACTATTGAATGCAGATGTATCAAATGTGGAATTTATACGACCTAGAGCATCGTCGTAGGTAAATGTAATATATTGATGACTGCCGCTGGTTAACATAGTACTAGCGATGTCCTGAACATCTTCGGGGACCAACGTACCTGCGGGCAAGCCGCCAGCTGAGGATCCGTTTCCGATGTACAGTGAATTTGTTGTGGTATCCCAAACAAGTTCACCCACAACTGGGGTATAACTCAGGCGATCTGCGGTTGGTCCGCGTCTTATTTGTAAGGCCATATTAATAAACTCCGGGGCAATGTTTGTCTAGTATTTATGCCGTGAGCTAGAGAACGCAGAGCCAAAAAAATAGAGCTCCGAAGAGCCCTATTTTAAACTGTATAGTTTACTACATTGTGGGTCCATTTCCGTTTTTAAATCCCACTACACCACCCTCTTCTGCAATGCGCTTTAATACATCTTCAAACAAGATAGGTGCAAAGTCCGGAGTTTGTTCCACGCACACACAATGGTAGCGTGGATCAATTGCATCGCTGTATAAAACTTCGCCAGTCTTAGCATCAACTCCACGGGCTTTACGCACACGATTTGCGTGAGTGTGTCCGTGAATGTTAACACCAAAACGTCCTATGCTGTCACTGTGTACAGGAATATGACTTAAGATCATTCCGTTCATAACGTGATAGGCTCTGAGTTCTCTAAAGTGAGCTCTGTAATCCTCATCTCTAAAGATGTCGTGATTGCCGCGGATTAAGACTTTGTCGCCGTTTAGTCTACGTAATATTGCCAAGGCCTTGCGGTTAATAACAACGTCGCCTAAATGGTAGACCTTGTCAGTGGGCTTTACCCGTTCGTTCCAGGCTTTAACCATAGCTTCGTCCATTTCCTCAGCAGAGTCCCATGGGCGAAGTTTTGTAACACCGTCGTTACGGGTAAAGCGGCATACACCTGTGTGTCCAAAGTGCGTGTCGCTTACTAAGAATACACTTGGCATATTTGCCTCCTTTTTAGTAAGTTTCTTTTACAATATCAAATTTTTCTGCAGGCCATTTGGCTTTAAATTCATCTGACTTAACATATTCATTATATGCTTTGGCATCAAAGAACACCTTGTGGAATGCTGTTGTGAATGTGCCTTTTGGGTTTATAGTCAAATAAACCGATTTTGCTTTGCCTGCCATATAATCCTTTGCTGTTTAAGTATATATTATACAGTCAAAACAAAGCCCTGTCAACTAAAAATTAACAGGGCCAATGTGTTGCATTTTCTTTATTACAATCTATAAGAAACACGACCTTTAGTTAAATCGTAGGGACTGACTTCTACCTTGACACGATCACCTAGAATAATACGAATCTTGTGTTGTTTAAGTTTGCCGCTGGTATAACACAACATCAAGTTGGGCATGTTTTCAATTTTTACCTTGTACATACTGCCTGGTAGAACTTCTTCTACAACGCCTGTTAATTCAATAATATCTTCTTTGGCCATTAAACTAATCCCGCATTAAACATATTCTATATCTGCTGCCAATATAAAACGATACTGATTGCTTTGCACCACGCCCGGTCTGTGCCATTGATCACTGGGATAAATCAACCATGTGTATTCAGAAGGCGTCACAAACAACTTGCCATCACCCGCTGGTCCGTTAGGAGCCATTTCCGTACCGCAGTAATCATAATCTTTGACATCATCAGGGATATGTAGATATAGAACACCACTTAGCATTTTGGCAGTATCATGAGTGGGGTGCCAGTGATGATGCCATAAGTTTTCACGATCTTCGGCACTCTGGAGATTGGTCATAAACGACCAAGCCATCATGTTGTTAACTTTTACTTCACGCCCTAGGTACATGAACACACTGAACAAAAAACTCATTCGATACTTTAACCAGATGGGCTCCGGTCTAGAAAATATATTTTCTTTAGTTTGAAATTTTGGGCTGTTGGTAAAGTAATTGCCGTCAGCAATGATTTGTTCAATAATACCTATGGCTGTTTTATTATCCTTGTCGGTAATTACAGAACTAAAGTCAAATTTGCGAAACGTTTGATCTTGATCTATAACTTTCATTCTAAATAACTATTGTAAAATTTCTTTAGATCTGCCGGAATGGTAGTGTTATTAACTTTGGCGTACCAATCTGTGTATTCTATAAATGTTTTTAATCTTTGACTATCTGTAATTCCGTTGGCCTGTTGCCTACCAATTCCGGTAATCCATCTCTTGTAATGTTTCCATAACGGCAAATCGGGAACATTATTCCAGGGCTTTAACATTTCAGCTACCTTGCTACCTAAGTTTGCAACTGCAATTATCTCTGGCCTGTTTGCAAGATTGGGTATTGGACGAACTTTATCTCTGTAACTTTTTTCAGAAAAATATTCTATAATTTCATGTTGGACAGGAAGATTTAACAAACTGGTTGTTATGTGTATCTGATCAGTAAAGCCTTCTGCAACCATCATATCTAGATGCTTGTCTAGATTAGACCATTTAGTCGGATGCCTGATGTACTCTGCATTTTCTCCAATAGCATCAATTGAAAACTTTAAATCAACTTTCCAACCCTTAGCTTTGGCCTTGTACAAGTTTGTTAAGAACTTTTCACTTAGTTTATCGTTATCTGGCCAAACTCCGTTAGTATAAATTCTAAGAGCAATTGGATTGTTTTTCCTTGCAGATATATCCATATCACACAACTGATCAATCAACTGTATAAAATTAGGATCTATGCTTGGCTCTCCGCCGTATAGATTTAAATGATCTAAAGACAAAATATTTTCTTCTATAATTTGTGGAATTCTTTTCCACGCTTCGACATTTGGCTGAGTATTTTCTAATGGCGTCAACCATAGAAATGGCAAGGTGTCTTGCTGCTTTAATAAAGAAGACCATTGTGTGCTGCTAAAAGGGCCACAGCTTGCACATCTAAGATTACAAAGACTGCCGTAAATTAGATCTATATACTCTAGACCTTTGTAAGTTGATAGTAATTCTTTTTTTGTCGCACCGGTTATTGTAGTTCTATAACTAGCACCGTTTAAAGATTCTTCTCTCCAACACGATCTACATTCTTTTGGTTTTCCGCCATCTAAAAATTCCTGTCGAACTTTAAGGAGTGTTTTGTTGTGCTCGTTATATGTTTCGTTAAAATTCATTTGCCAATCTGTTTTACAACAAAATCGCCAAACATTTTGATCTAAATTAACTACCAGCCAAGTCCAGGGTAATTTGCAGCTATGATCCATTGAGTATACTTATAGTTGGAGCGGAGTGAGAGAATCGAACTCTCGACCGAAGATTGGAAATCTGCTGTTTTACCATTAAACTAACCCCGCATATAATTATTTAACAAAAGTTATTCATGATCCTCTGGAGGATTGGCTAGAGGCGAAGTTGATGGCTTTTTCTTTGACCATGATGAATAACTGGCTCCTTCTTCTCTGCTGCTGACATTTCTTCCTATCTGTTGTATCACACCACCCTTGGCTAGGAACTCTGCCATGGCTGCTGCTGTAGTTGCTTCGTATTCATCTTTAGTCATTGTTTTCTCTTTTTAAAAATTGGTCGGAGTACAAGGATTCGAACCTTGGACCCCCTGGTCCCAAACCAGGTGCGCTACCAGACTGCGCCACACTCCGAATTAACTTGGTATCATGTGTGGAATAAACGGAACAGCTCTTGGGCCATACCGTTGTTGTAATAATATACGTGCTTCTTCTGCTGAGTTAGCACCCACACGATCCTTAAATTCTTTGCCGTCTACTCTTATTGTTGCTTCGTATAATTTCATTTGAATCCAACAGGACATTTTGACGCCGGCATTGCATTTAGCAACGATCGGTGCTGTCCACCCCACATAGATTTTTGAGTAAACTCTTTTGCAATCTTTTCATACTCGCCAGCATCAACCACATGATGTTTTAATTCTACATCACGGTCAGTTAATGGAATAAGCTGTATCAACGGATCGCCTGCATTAACAGTTAGTGTGGTTCCTTTTTTCACAAAGACATTCACGTGTGTGTTATGCTGTGCTTTAAAATCCAGTATTCCCGACAGTGCATGATAGTTCGCATGTCTTTCTGTATTGTGATAGGTACATTGATTCCAAGCAAATTTAACCCCTGTTTTTTCTTTGATCAACCAAGGACTAGAGATTTTCACATGCTGGTATCCCTTATACAACTCTTCCCAGTACATAAAGGGAGGATGGGGATTGGCATCTAGGCCTCCCATAGGATCGTGTTTAAAAAACAATCCGTCCTTCATCATTTCAATTTTAAAATCTGTCCAACTAGGCAGTATAAATCCAGCGGTAAACAAATTGACCATACCAACGCATCTCTTGGCTGTTGGAATTGGGATTGATTCTTTGCTTCTGGGATCCTGTAATGATTTTACATCAACCATAGGCGGCAACTGCTTCCACTCTAGAGGAACAAATTTATGTGCATGATCGATTTTGAATAGATTATGTACCACTGGATTATCTATAAAACAATCTACAACTATCTTTTTTCTTAGAAATAAAAACATCATGTCCTCGAATTGGTTGCGGGGGCCGGATTCGAACCGACGACCTTCAGCTTATGAGACTGACGAAATGCCAACTTTTCCACCCCGCGATAACTTTATTGAAACACACTAACTACCTTGGTATGTACTAAAGTTCATAAAAACCGCTACGACCCTATCTTTAGTGTGTTTCAATAAAGTGTCTAGCTACTCTCACCACAAAAGCCCTAGACTGGGCTGTTACTCCGTCCACACATTTTTTGCTCTGGGTTTAAGTTGTGTTCTCCCCCTAGGATACTTTAGGCGACTCCCATCACAGGAGACCATGGTAAGATCCTACGCACCAGGCAGTTTCTATGGTGATTGCCCCACCCACTTTTATAACGGTAAAGTGTAACCGGGGTCTGTTAGATTAGGCCTTCAGCAGTAAGTGTTGCCACTACATCATCACTGAGAGGAATCTCAGTTTTGATATTTAACTCTAGAACTTCATCGTTGATCTTTTGTTTCTGCTTCTTGAGATTTTGGATCTCAGATTTAGCTTGATCAATCTGTGCCTTGCTGACAACACTGGTTGATACAGTGTCATCGCGACCATACAGGCTGGCACGACTGTCATCTTTGCGGTTGCGGATCTTTTCCAACTTACCGTTGATCACTGCAAGATCACTCACAGGGTTCAGAGTGGACAATTCTGTCAACTGTGCTAGGCGTTTATCAATGAACGCTGCCTTGGCCAATGCTAGGTCGATGCCAGCATTAGAGTTTGCGGTACCCACAAGGCCGCGAATGTTATACAATGCCAACAAGAGTTTCTGTCGCCGACTGTCGTTAGCGATCAATAGAGCGTTGGCCTTTTGCATTTCTGCCTGAGCCTCTTGAAACTCATTGATTTCAATGCTGGTTTCAATCTTGATGCCTTTGATGGCTTCGTTAATGCTGTTCTGTACAGCATTTGCTTTACGCAGGGAAATATTCATCACGTTGTCCTTTTTTCTTTGTTTTAACAGTTTTTAGGAAATCCATTCTAGTATATTTGCCTTGCTCAATTTCGTTGAGTGCTGTCACAATAAAACCGTGACCGCCTTTATCTACTCTGGCAGCATGACCGTTCTTCAACTCTCGAGCTCGTTGACTTGCAGCCAATACCATTTCAAATCTATCGCCATATGCCAGAACTGCGTCTTCTGATGAAAGTTGTTTGTTCATATATTCCTTTAGGTTAAAATGACGGATCTACGAAAGGTCAAGTAATAGACCGGACAATGGACAATGAAGGGTTGTAATCTTCGTTGACAAAGTGCAAAGTACAATACACAGAGGTCCATATATTTCCGATTGACAAATGACATTCTATTAGGATCGGATCACATAAACACGTTCCAATGTTCAGTTGGATTGTAAGTTCGGAGTAAGCATGGAGCTCACACCTGTGTGTCTATTCTCATCTACCCTTCGCTTCACCGGTTGTCTATTGCTAGACAACAAAACTATTGTAGCACCCTTTAGACTAAATGTCAAGTCTTTTTTGCAACTAATTTCACATCCCAAGCCAAAATGGTTCTGTAGCCTTTGCCTTTCCAGGGATACACGGTGTGTGGAATATAGCTGGGAAATATGATCATCTTCATGGGATTTGGCGTAAATCGCCACTGATCCACAAAAACAAAATGTGCAGGATTTCTTACTACCGGCAATCTAAATTCGATCACAGCATCCGATATGTTGTCTGTGAGATCAATATCAGGAACATCAATGTAGATGTTGCCACTGATATGTGCTTCATGATTGTGCATGGCCTGGTAGTCGCCTGCGGTCTGACGTATGGTCCATGCTGAAACTAACATGGGTTGAAATGCTGACAGATCATTGCGACCGCTTTGTTTGATCTGCGCATCCATATATTCTTGGCACTGTGCTTCTACATAGCGTTTGATATGCCCTGTATCAAGATTGAATTGATTTGGTAAGAGTTGAATCTGTTGTCCGCCACGTATGCTGATAGCAGGATTGCCCTCATCATTGAGTTCTGTTTTGGTATGTGCAGTATCCACCAGATTTTTCAAATTGGTGAACACATCCGCCGGAACATCGGCCACAGCCATCACAGTTGGATTAAAATATGCAAATTTCATATGTACCTAAAAATGGTGCCCCTACACAGAATCGAACTGCAAATTACGGATTACAAAACCGTCGTTATACCATTTAACTATAAGGGCTTAAAACTGTGGTGGAGGAGACAGGGATCGAACCTGCTACCTACTGCTTGCAAAGCAGCCGCTCTCCCAAATGAGCTACACCCCCAACTTATTACTTATTATCTAATTGCTGAGCCTGATACTTTTCTTGAGCTTCTTTTAACTGCTGCTCGTTGAGACCGTGCCAACCCATACAATATCCAGTAGGCGAACGGCCGCAACCACACTTACCAAACTGAGCTGTATTTTCTTTTACTCGAATCTGCATGTTAATCCCCACTAGATACTGTTCCGGACGCATGGGTGGTAAAATTACCATTTCCCTTTTTGCGTGGTTCGCGTTTTGGTTGTACCGCGGCACATAATTCTGCATCGATCATGGCACGTTTCCACTCACCTCGTTTATGAGGATCTTGAAAGTTGCTTAATGCTAAACTTGCTTTGGTTAAAGCACTCATTCTATAATTTGGACCTGGTTTCATAATTTTCTCTCTTTTAAAAAATGGCGGAGCATGTAGGAATCGAACCTACTCACCCATTGCTGAATGACAGATTAGCAATCTGTTGCCTTAACCGGTCGGCCAATGCTCCATTATCTTGTAATCTTACGTAGTAATTTATACCAATAAAATTTTAAACCTCTATAAGTTGGAATCCAATTTACATCAAAGGCCATTCCAACTTCTCTAGGAATGCTACCATATGCTTTATCAAATATATCTTTTCTAGACACAATGCACTCCTTTAAACTTGGTGGGTCGTGACAGTCTTGAACTGCCGACATTCTGCGTGTAAGGCAGACGCTCTACCAACTGAGCTAACGACCCCTCTATTATATGGTGCCCCAGGACGGACTCGAACCGTCACGCTTGCGCACTGGCTTCTAAGACCAGCGTGTCTACCAATTCCACCACCAGGGCAAATTCTAATAACATAGTACATTATATAGTCTAATCATCTGTGTGTCAAACACTTTGTAAGAAATAAATATCTTTATGCCCAAAAAATTTAACGAAACATCTCTTTCTAATTTTCAAGCCAGGTACGGTCAAGAAATACGCGACAATCTTTATCCTAGTAATTCTTTTATAGAAAATATTTTATCTAGAAAAACTATTAGAAGATTTGGTAACAAAGAAATAGATTCTAAATTAATAGAAAAGTTAATAGCAACTGCACAATCTTCTCCTACAAGTTCTATGCTACAACCATGGAGTGTTATTTCTTTAAGTAAAGAAAAAAGAAAGATCTTTCTCAAAAAAGAAAATATTCACTGGTTAGGTATAGCAAAACGATCAGAAATGCAGACTAGACCGCCAACTGACCCTGGAAATCAAATATCACTAATGGAGTGTTCTCATTTCTTAGTATGGTGTGTTGATTGGTCTATTTTGCAATACATTTTTACCAACAAATCTCTAGATAAAGATTATCCCGATCTCACCGACCTACGAATACGTGCAGAAGATGCATCTTACGAAATGCATTACGAATTTAGATCAATTATAGACACTGCTATTGCAGCTCAGACATTTTGTCTAGCAGCGGAATCTCTAGACTTAGGAGTCCAGTATATGGGCTCAATTAGAAACATGGATCTCAAAGAAGATCTAAATCTTCCCGATCACGTTATGCCTTTATTTGGCATGTGTGTTGGTTATCCCTTGAACGACGATTTAAACATATTCGGCACTATGAAAATTAATCAATATGAAAATAAATCAACATTTATCAAACCTAGACTCCCTCAACAATTAATATTTCATCAAGATGAGCATCACAGTATTGATGTAAAAAAATTACACGAATACAATCAAATTATGCGACAGTTTTATACATACTATGAATTAAATAAAGATTGGTTCTCTAGAGCAATTGATCGAACATTTCCTCTGTCTTCTAATTTTAAAGACCTAGCAAAAAAATACGGATTCATTTTCAAATGATGGTACCAGCGGAGGGAATCGAACCCTCTCAAGAACGCTAATCTGGCGCTAAAAGTCTTATAAGGACTCTCTGACTACCAAGTCTCGCTGGCATTAAATGGTGCCGCCTCTAGGGATCGAACCTAGTTCCTCGATTCTTCAAACCGGTGCTATGACCACATCAGCTAAAGCGGCATTGGGGTGAAGGGGAGAATCGAACTCTCTCTTACTGTTTCACAGACAGCCGTGCAGCCACTACACTACCGACACCATTGACTTTTTTAAGAGCATCCTTGCGCATCATAAAAGGGCGAGGATTATCTTGTTTATGTACTATGAGATAGTCTATGCCGTCTATGACCTGAACGGCACGGACGTCGTCGCATACTACCTGTTCACCGTTTCTTTCATTTACAAATGTCATTATTTTCATCTCTATCTCCTTGTTATGGCCGGTCCGGAGAGATTCGAACTCCCGACAGCTGGTTTCGAAGACCAGAACTCTTCCACTGAGCTACGGACCGATGTTCCCGAGGTGCCGCTTACCCGCGACGGCACGATCATCGATGACCTTATAGGTGGCCGGCTACACTTACCGCGATGATCAGAACCCTGTGGCAGAGGGTAAAGGAATCGAACCTTTAATAGCGGAATCAAAATCCGCGGTTATACCATTTAACTAACCCCCAACAATTTGGTGGTAACGGCTGGATTCGAACCAGCACCTTGCTCCGTATGAAGGAGGTGCACGACCATTATGCTACGTTACCATAAGTAAACACACTAGACGAGGCGACCTCGTGGCCACAAGTTCCTGCTTATCTCTAATGTGTTTGCTTATGGTAGGGGTGCTCGGGAACGATCCGAGTTTTACTGGTTAAAAGCCAGTTACTTCACCTTAAAGTTTCACCCCCCATTATCTTATCACTCTTGTCACTAGTCATGACAGATCTCCTTTTTAAAAATTGGTAGCCTAAGGTGGGAACGATCCACCGACCTACCGCTTATCAAGCGGTTGCTCTACCACTGAGCTACTAGGCTATTATTGGCGGAAGTGGTAGGATTCGAACCCACGGCCCCTTTCGGAACTTCAGTTTTCAAGACTGCTGCCTTAAGCCAGACTCAGCCACACTTCCTAAATTGGTACCCCAGGCGGGAGTTGAACCCGCATTTAAATTTCTCTTTTTGAGAGAGACGACTTTGCCAATTTGTCTACCGGGGCAAAAGAAAAACTCCACAGCATCGACTATGTCGAACGAGTGGAGCCATGTTTGGAGTGACGGGTGAGATTTGAACTCACGGTTTTACGGATTTGCAATCCGTTGCAATGGGCCTCTCTGCCACCGTCACATAAATTTGGAAGAGCGTAGGGGAGTCGAACCCCTCTTCTCAGGATGAAAACCTGATGTCCTAACCGATAGACGAACGCTCCGTAAAACTTGGCGTACCCCCAGGGACTCGAACCCCGACTAACGGTTTTGGAGACCGCAGTACTGCCATTATACTAGGGATACATAACTGGCTCCAGAGGCAGGGATCGAACCTACGACCAATTGATTAACAGTCAACTGCACTACCGCTGTGCTACTCTGGAATAACTTGGCGCCTCGTAGGGGAGTCGAACCCCTGTATTCCGCTAGACAGGCGGATATAATAGACCGTTATATGAACGAGGCAAAATTGTTAAGCAACGCCACGGAAGGTGACACGGCACCGTTCCTGGCCACCATATTGGGCTTCTGCAATACGCACAGCATCGCCTGATGACTGAGCATTTACCACAGTTTCAAATTGTCTAAGACTCTCAGTTTGGAAAGCACCACTAGTACCTTCACCTGCATAAGAACCTACTTCAACATAAACACGATACGATTGCATTTGATTTCCTTTCAAGTTCACAGTATTAATAGTATAACACCGATCCAAAAAAAAGTCAATCATTATTTTGGTGGAAGCGGTAGGATTCGAACCTACAGTGTTTCTTATGTGGCGGATTTACAGTCCGTTGCCTTCAACCAATTCAGCGCACACTTCCAATTTGTTCACACTCTCCGCTATGCTTTTAGACACCGTTCAAAGGTGAATGGAGAATGTGTATTAAAGCATACTCAGCTTGTGGCCTTATCCCCTAAACATTCTAGTTTCGGAATATGCTTTAATACGCTGTAATTTTTCACACTACAAATAGTGCTCCATCCTACAGGCCGCCCGTTCGTCTATGTTTTAAGTGCAGACTGGGACCTCGTTTCCCTTAACACTTTTGCTATCAGTTTACACTAAACGTCGGTGATTTAGCTAACGCTTCGCGATATATTCTAGCACGTTCAAACTTATCTTGAATAAGTTTTTGAAGCTGTTCTTGAGTCATTTCTCCAAAAGCAGTTTCATAAGCCTGTTCAACAATTCGTTCGTTTAATTTTTCGTAATTTATATCTGTCATTTTTTTCCTTTTGTAAAAACAAAAACCCCAGGGTGTTTAGTCCTGGGGTCCTTTGAAGTTTATGTGTGTTTTTTTGTTTACACGAACATCTCCACGGACCCCGGCTCTAGCTCTGGTGTGCGATCATATGATAGACCATTAATCACGGACCAGCAAGAGGCTATAAAGCCTACCTGTTTTGGCATAGGATTAAAATGACTATGTAATGACGCTAATTTCATTTGTTTTATTTTCCTTTTATAGACAACACCTTGCTGTCTATGTTTTAATTATACAGTTATTTAGTTGTCTTGTCAACTTCTATTTGTCGTTTTGGCAAAATAAATTTTTGACCTTTTCCTAACCAACTGTGTGTATTGTATTGTCTTTTTATTTATGTGTCAACAGAAATATGATCGTATTATGTGGCGTTTTTGCCACAGTTTAAATTATTCCTGGATCTATCTTTTCAAGTTGATCAAACGCCCACTGACGTTCATTGCAACCGTTACAGGTTTTGCATCGAGTGATTTCCCAGGCTGCACAACTATGAGTAATATAAAATAAACCTTCTTGCTGATGCTGCACACACAGATCAATAATATGACTCTTGTTAAGTTTTTTAAATGGTGCTTTAAATCGAGATGATTCTTGATAAGGAATAGGAGTCCAATCTACCATGTGCATTGGTAACTGTTCTATCAATCCTGTGTAAGCAATATCTATGCCTTTATCAAATGCTTCATGAACACCAGATTTAACCTGTTCAATTTCTGGAAGCGAAGGATCACCTACTATAGTAGTCTCAACGTAGTGCAAATTAAAATGCCAAATCATATGTGCTACCACAAGTTTGGCAAAATGTTTAGATCCTTCTTTTCTAAGCACAGTGAGCGGAACAATCTTATGTATATTGCCCATTTTTTGATTCTCTAGTAACATCATATAATAGAGAATAGCACTGTCAATACCACCACTGACAAAAATTCCAAGAGTCTTTGGTTCAGCAGGCAGTTCTACTCTCACAGGCCGCCTATCGTATGCTGGGCCGCATTCAATCAAATGTTGTTTCTCCGCTAATTAGAATGTGCTTGCCAATTTCGAATAGGCCAATACTGCCAGGCAGGTCCATTGCTGCCACGTGTATTTGGCACTCTCCGTCATTGCCAATTGAGCAGGCTACAAATTCTTTAATGCTGCCATTTTCAACTGAATCTTTTATAAAATCAATAACTTCAAGCATGGCCTTCTTTTGTTCTTCTTCTTGAATTTGTTCTTTGCGTCTAGAATTAATACTTACAATTTCCATAATTGACCTTAAAGTAAATGATCAGCAACTCCTAACTCAATCAGCTCGTCGGCTGTGAGATAAACATCGCTAGCTGGTAATAATTTTTTCTTGATTACACTCGGAGCCATACCTGTAGCTTCTTTAAGAATGTCAACCATTTTTTGATTGCAAAGATCGTTCTCACGCATCGTGGCTTTAAGATCATGATACTTGGCATCCATGTTTTCTGTAAACTGATGACACATGAAGCTGGCATTCCTAGAAGCATATCTTTCACCTGGTGAGCCTGCGGCAAAAATTAGAAAGGCTGCACTCATGGCGGTACCAATACTGATAGTTCTAACAGGATGATGACTGGTGCGCATTACATCGATTAAAGCAAATGCATCGTATAAATTTCCACCCGTAGAATTTATATACAAGGTTAAAACTTTGGATTTTGCAGTGTCAAAATTTTCATAAACAATCCATTTAACACACTCTGCGATATTTTCTTCGGCAATTTCACCCACCAGAAAATGAACCGAATTTTCCAGTAATTTTATGCCAATCCGATCGCTGGCGTTAAACTCGTCTATCTTTTTCACTACTGCTCCTTGGACACTATTACTTATCACATTAATAATTATACTATCAGTTAATGGTAAAAGAACTTAGACAAACGTTATTGTTTATAATCAATGTCAAGGGTCTTTCTTAAGTGATTAATATATGCATATGCAAAAACTGGATCTTCGTTTCCTACGCTAGCATATGTGATTTCTTTGCAACATTCCCGCACAATCAACTCGGCGAACTTTTCTAAAGGTATAAATGTATCATCTGGTAATTCATCTAATTTTAGATTGGCCTGTTCAGCAAGTTCTTTAATTCTTTTGTTCATAACTTTTTCCTTCTAATAATTATACTATCAGTTAATAGCAACTGCACCTACAGTCCAGCCGATAATAGCAATATAGGTAAGATAGTGTAGGGCCTGATCTAGCCCAAACCAAGTCCAAAATTTTCGATCTGCAGGGGTCAATCCTTTATTCAACTGTTGTTTTGCCCAATCCACATGATAGTGTACAGCCATATCAAATAGTGCGGCAAAAACTGCCATTGACCCTAAAATTGGCATGAGTATTAGCCATGTAAAAATAGCGTGGAACAGAGCATGATCTACGCCGCCGCGGGCACCGTAGATGCCCTTCTGCTCTAGCATATAGGGAAATTGCAGTAGAAAATCACATACAAAATGCTTGATGCCGAAGAGAGCCAACAGCAGTATGATCAGCTGTATTTCAGTCATACAAAATCTTTAAACATTTGTTTACGACCATCTTTGCCGATATGAAGATCAAAAATATCCTTAACTGTGGTCAACATGGCGCAGGCCAACATCAGCTGATCATGCCTATCGTCACACATCATGATCTGGCGATCAATTGGTTCCATCAGTTCTATCATTCTTTCTTTTACAGGTTTATTCATGTTTTTCCTTGGTAAGTTCGCACATTAGTATAAAGTGCTCATAGGCTTTTCGAACGCTGGCGTGCTTCATTAATTTATCTGCTTCTTCCTGCATGGCTTTAATTCCAGCTTCTGCATGATCTCTGGAACTACCATAGGTCAAGGTACATAATTCATCACCGAACTCTTTGGCCAACTTTTCCCAGGCTTTCTTTTGTCCGGGAGTAATCGCAGTACGCTGTGGCCGCATTTCGCTGGATTTGGATATGGCTCGACAGATGGCATCTTCAGCTACCCTGCCTGCCGCAATCATGGCAGCATAGTTAGGATCAATATTAAAACGGCGAGACTGCCCTCCGGGGTAAGACATAACCAAGTGATTACCTTTTGGAAAGCTATCCAACAGGTCATTATCATACTCTGCCACAGGGACATAACGTCTTCCAAGTTTTTCATAATAGATCTTTTTAGTCATGCTGTATTAGACGAAATCGTATGAACGTTCAAAGATGGGACCATCACAAATATACAGCTCGCCATCGATGCCACGCATTAGGTAGTCACCGGGCTTGCCCTGTTTGTAATTGCCTTCCAATGTGTTGACACGGAATTCCTCATCAATTTTTTTAGCATGAACAACAATAGGACGCTTAACACAGGCACCCATGTCCGCTACTTGTTCAAATGTATCAAATGTTTTCATAATTAATGTACCGCCTCTTTTGCATCTACTTCACATTCCACAACCCAATTATTGAATTGTGTAAATTTATTAACTTCGACTCCTAGGCCAACTGCTTCATTTACAAAATGTTGTAAGAGTGCGTTGTAAAGTTCGTCGGGCATGGTATCTTTATCAAATCGAATCTTCATATTTCTTCCAAGAGTTAGTGTCTGTGTCCCAATGTCTACGATCATACAAATTGAAATGTATATTATAGCCTAACAGGCCCAATGACAATTCGCATCCTGCATGATCTTGTCTAATAGTAAAGTTAAATTCAAACTCAACTATACCGCCTGAAAGATACTGTTCTATCTCCCAGCATTTATTTTCAGTAAGCTGTCCGTTGATGTTGCCAAGATAATAGAATCTTGATCGTCGCAACGGATTGTCTATACTAAAATTTAAGTGTATCATTCTGGTAGTGGAGTAAATCTAGAAAGAAAACTTTCTTGATAACAACTGTATTCTCGATTTTCGTTTTCTTGCAAACTATCGTTGATATAATGAATCCACGTATGTCCTTCTATTTGTACAATCTGTATGACTCTAAATATCTTGCCTTTGCCGTCGTCCCACTTGCTACCTTGTTTAATCATATTAAGTTCCTTTCCAATTTTCTTTTACATCTTCTGGCACCTGTACTGTCATATGTAGCATGAATCTATAGGCTTCCCATGCTGTTTTGGCTGAATGATTATTGGCCATATTGGTAGGAAACATGTCTGCCCATACAGCACCTTCGGGTATGCGGAATGCTCGAATTTCTTGTAGACGAGGTTGGAATACCTTGCCTTCTTTGAATAATCGCAGGCCTATGTCAATACACGTTTCTTCGTCTAGACCTTCTAGATAATCACGACGATAAAGATAATCTTGAATACAGAATCTAACTGCTTCTTCATCGCGAAGTGCAGTACCCGAAATGATCCAAGCAACATCGTCGTAGCTAACTTCATCATTGACAATGTCGCGTATGCAGCGACCAAAACTGAAACCTATTTTCATTTTTGTGTTCTCTGGAGTTCTTGAAGAAGTTCGTTCATCATTTTGAATTGCGATTGTATCTGTTTCTTCAATTCTTCGGGACTCTGAGTGGGCAAACACTCTGCTGAATACTGTGCTGATTTTGACATCATTGCACGTTGTTGCAGGCAAGCAGTGAGATCGTTGTAAGACACTAAAGGTGTGATAGCACCTAGATTAGTAATTAGTACCAATTGATAAAGCATTTCGACTCCTAGTAGTAGATGATATAATATTATAGCATTTATTGGTAATTAAGTCAAGCCCACTTCATTGCAAACATAGTTGCATCCTGTTCGTTTTGAAAATACCAAGCACGACCGTTTGGATCGCTGAGATCGCGGAATTTATTTTGGCAATTTTCCAAACACCATGTGAGTTTTTCGGCAAAGTCATCATCCCGCAACACTATGGCATGATAGGTACCTAATAGTGTCATTAGCTTGTTATCTACCTTGAGATGTTCTTCTGCCCGTTGAGCCCTCATAATAGTTGGAGTTGGGTCCGGATCTACCATTTACCGTTCCTTAACAACCATTCTGTTAGTCTAGCACCCTGCAGCCTGGCTCGGACCTGGTACTTGTAACCACGATCAAAATGATCTACCATTCTATGCCAGCTAGGAGTTTCAACTGCATGTTCCATTATCCATTTGCCTTGTTCGCTCTGCTGCCAGTCCCAAAGCGGTTGGGCAGCATATAGGTCTGGGTCTTCTACATCTCCCATTGTAAATGTATATACTACGATTTCTTTGGTTTCTTCTACTCGATCGTCGATTATCATATATCTATATGTATCTAGTCTAGGTCCGCGACCTATATAACCTCGAGCGGGCTCAAATTGATAGCCTTTGATTTTTGTTATTGCCATCTTAGGGTAAAATTTACAGCATCTATTTCAGATTCAAAGATAAAATCTGCACCTCTTCGTTCAAAGGCATGATTACAGTGTTCTGCAAGCCAATGTGTGATATCAACAGCATGATTATTATCTGTAAATCTATCCAACATGACTCTGCGCCAACCCAACGATTTGAGCATGCCCCACATGACTTCTCGATCTATTTCACTCTGCATCTTTGTGCCGAGTTCATCTAAGATTTCTTTTTCTAAATTTTTCATACGTTACCTCTGCCCCCAAATTTCAGCATGAACATCACAGCATCACGTTCATCTGTAAACTGAAAATACAAGGCATGATAGTGCTCTTCACGCCATAGTTCTTTACAGTTGTTTATACACCAATCTGCCATTTCTGTAATTTGAGAAAGTTGTATTTGATCAAAGTTTACTCTGTAGGGAAACACAGCTCTAGCCCTAGTGCTGAGAACTTCATTGATTGTACCTACTCTAGTCTTGGCCATTACCATATTTTAACAAGAACATTGTGCGTTTTTGATCATCATAAAAATCCAATCGAACGGTATGCTGTGATTTTTTGCCTTCGTACCATCCTAGCTCTACCACCGGCCACCATTCGCCTCCTTGTGGAGGCCTCACATAGTCAGTATCATTTACGTATTCTCTATGATCACGTAGCGTAAAACCTAAGACATCTTTCATCTTTGTTCGTGAAAGATACACAGAGGGTTTTTCACGCTGTTTAATACGCTCAAGCACACCTGCCCATTGACCGGGAGTCATCACAATTGGTTTACTCATTTAACCACTTTTGTATAATGGTGTTAGCTTCTTTCGAGTCTTTGGTATTCCAAAGCCTATATTCCTCGTTCGCCCCGTGATCACCGCCATCGAGATAGATTTTACCAATCTCTGGAAAATAATTCAAGAACGCCTGTCCAAGTCGATAGTCAGGATTACGCATGTATTCCATAATCCAATGCTGTTCAAATTCCTTGTACTGTTCTTTTGAAATCACATCCACATCAACTGGAACACAGTTGCCTCAATGTCGTCCTGAATGTAAACAGTCCACATGGGACTGCCACTATTAAAACGATGACACATATCCGCCGTCGGACAGGTACGCTTCATCCATTCTTCAAACGCATGATCATCCTCGGGGTATACCCAGCAGTACCAGCCACGTGGAGGCGGATCCAATGGAAAAGGATTTCCTGGATTAGGACTGGTGTCGCCGTCTTCAAATCTCCAATGATGCACACTGGCTTTCAAGACCAAGTCCTATGTTTTTCAGCCACCCATTCGTTGCCGTCATATTCTGCAATTTCCCATTCAACATCACCAGGCACCTCAACAATCTTTAGATTGGCGTGGGCACCGTTTGCTGCCATGCCCAAGTCTCTCACAATCTTTACAAGGTAGGGATCGTCTCTAGGAACGTCTCGATCAAACCATTTTGGATCGGTAATGCCGGCCATTTGTTTGTATTCTTTTTTAGCACGGCTGCTGAGTCCAAAACCGCCATAGCAGGTATTGATTACAATAAATTGAATACCCTTGAGAGTTTTAATCAGTTGTTCGTGTGTCATAGTTTCTCTCCGCAATGTGGACACAGTGATGAGCTCATTATACTTCCAATACAATATTAGGATTCCACCCGGTATCCTCAGTATAGCCATCGCTTTCATAACCTCTAGGATTACAAACTACACGAGTGCTACCTAACACATAATCAAAAGGATGATGAGTGTGACCGTGAGTCCACAGTTTGATCTGTGGATGATCAAGAATAAACTCACTTAGGTCACTGTGATAACCACCGTTCATGATATAGTCATGTGCATACTGAGGATGACAGCTCAAGTGACTGGGAGTGTGATGTCCCACTACCACGAACTTCTGCTCCTGAGGATAACCATCCATCACAGTTTTAAAATATTGTAGAGTCTTGCGATGACGGTCTGCAATGTCAGCAGGCTTAAGAGTTCTATAACCTGCATCATCATTGCGAATAATTCTAAAATCATTCATCATGTCCGCAAGCGCATGAAGCGTGAACGGGTCATGCTTGTTGCAGTCGGTCCAAAGTGTTGCACCCATGAACACGATATCGTTGATCACTTTGACATCATTTTCTAAAAAATAAACGTTAGGATACTTGGCACACTCTTCACGAAGGTGATCAATGCTGGCAAAAAATTTGCCATGGTAAAATTCGTGGTTGCCTGCAACATATATCACATGAGGAAATTGAAAACTGCAACGCTTTAAGAAATCACGGAATCTCTGTGACTTGAGTTGTCTACTGCCTAACATCTCTAGCATGGCCGCAGTTCTAACATTTTCGTCCTGATGGTCGTGCAGGTCTTGAGCAACCATGATGTCGCCCGAGAGAATCAGTAGGTCATAGTCAGCATCGTTGGGGATCATTATGTCCGAGAACTCTAAATGCAGATCTGAAACCAATTTAATTTTCATGATAATTTTCCGGTAATGTACATATATTATAGCACCAGTTTAAGAGTTTGTCAAACGGTTAAATACTCATATTAACTAACCCGGGAGCGAAACGATGGGCGACATATTCAAAATCATAGGTGATCTGGGCATGCCAGTTGCCGCGGCATTGGCGGGCGGCTACTTTGTCTACCTGACTATCAAGCTGTTGCTACAGGGTGTTTTGGGCAGCATCAACGGCATGAAGGGCATTATTATTGCTCTAGACAATCGTGTTAAAACCATGAACCACGACGTTATTCGCATTGATACCATTGTGTCAAACGCATTGGGTCTACGTCCAGATGCAGATCGTATAGCTCGTGCAGACGGCAAGAACGATGCAAGGAGAGACTGATGTTGTACTTTGACTATTCTTGGGACTGTAGTCCTAGCGGTATTATATTAGATCAAGAATTCAATGTGGATAAACTAGGATGGCAAGGCGGTGACTACTTTCAACTGGTTAACATTAACGGTAGGTGCTATCTCAAAAAAGTAGATCCTTTAGTAAAATTTATCAAAGACGGAGAGCGAAATGGACAAATGGATCAAATGGTATGACAGTTTGCCAGAACATACTAGAGAATATCTAAAACATCAACCGTTGTGGCATGACAGCGATCTTGCCAAGGCGGGACTGGTAGGATTTGTAATAGGATTGATATTGGGATTAACAGTGTAATCAACAAATAGGAGCGAACTATGTTGTTTGAAGCATTTCTAGTGTTTTGGATGCTAGAAGTTTTAGTTCTAGCATCAGTGGCAGTATGGTATTATTATGAACCCATAGAAAAAGAAAAGAAAATCTGGGATCCTTGGGGAATCTGGAAGGAGGTAAAATAAATGGATGTCGTAGAACTTATAAACAAATATGGATTCCCAATTGTTATGGCAGTTGGAATGGGCTTCATTATCAAGTATGTTTGGGAATGGGCCACCAAAGAAGTCAAGCCTGTTATCTCAGAAGCCAACACTGTGCTTATCGCTCTCATTGATCGTATCCGAATGTTAGACAACGATTTGATTCGACTTAACCAAAAGGTTAATACTGTATTACACCTGCGTGGTAAAACGATCGAATATGAACGTGTTGAAGCTGAAAAGAAAATCAACGAACATGCAGACGACAAAGAAGCAAAGGGCGGTAGTTCTTAATCACTTGCTTGTTGCTATAAAGATGCCATCCCAATCAGCAGGTAAGTCTTGAGTTAGTTGGAATTCGCAACGTTCAATCCACATGTCGTAGTACTTGTCCATTTTACCATCAAACTCGCCTTTTAAAGAATTACATAGTTCAATAGCACCTTTAAAATCTTGAGCACGATATAAACTGTGCATCCTGTCATGTTCAGGTTGTGTTTGCAAATATTCAGACATAGCACCTACATCTGTGTCTAGTACTGTATAGATAGCGATACCCACACTCTTGCCTTTAACTGCTAGATCATCAATCTTTAAAAAGAAAAAGTCATCTTTACAGCGTTCAACAGTTGCTCCGCCTACCAGTAATACACATCCGTATTCTTTACACTTGCTTTCGATACGTGCGGCTGTTGAAACAGCATCTCCTAAAATATCGTAGCTGTGCCTTGCACTAGAACCCATCTCTCCAATGTAGCCTAGGCCCGTGTTGATACCTGCACCCATGGCAATAGCAGGACGACCTTCTGCTACAATTTTATCGTTAAATTTCTCTACTGCTTTCAACATGTTAAGACCTGTACGCACTGCTGTTTTTGGATGATCAGCATCGTCGATAGGAGCATTGTGTATGTGCATACTTGCATCACCAATGTACTTGATTACCATTCCGTTTGCATCTAGAATAGGCTGTGTAATAGCATCCATGTATCCGTTCATGATACGTGTAAGTCCTTTAACGTCATCACCAAAACTTTCACCTAATGGTGTAAAGCCTCGTAGATCACTAAAACAAATTGACACTTCACGCTTCATACCATCTTTGATGAGTGCAGGATTTTCTGCTAGCATACGAACTACAGTGGGACTGGCATAGCCAGCAAACTGTTTCTTTATGGCCTGCTTCTGCAGGAACTCACTTACAAACTTGACACCATAAGTATGAAGAGCAACGATAATAAGCCCAAACGCGATTGCAGTCGCATCTGATAGGATGAGCCAATTATTGAAAGCGTAGATAGTACCAGGAACGACGGCACCAACAATAACCACAGCAGCACAAATTCCAACATAAGTCCACCTCGATAAGAAAATTAACAATATGCCGAATGCTAGTAATGCTAGGATTTCAACGCCGTCGGCATAATCGGGACGTTGAATTACCACTCCATTAATCATAGTACCTATTGCTGCCGCTTGTACATCCTGCGGCCATACTGCACCTTTACTTGTAGGCAAAGGATTAGCAATGCCTGCGGCTGTCGGACCTACTATAACTATAGCACCATTAAAGTTTTTGGGCAAGTCCAAAAGGCTTGCCTGTTGGTTCTCTTGACTCCAATCGATCCATACACGACCTAGGTTATCTGTAGTAATAGGACCAAACTTAGGTATGCGCATTTTCTCAACACCGTTCTCGTTGAGCTTTACTTGGAATGTGGAGTCGCCGGCAGCAGCACGAAGTGTTTCCATAGACATACTAGGATACAATTTACCGTCAACAGATACAATCAACGGTAGTCTACGATTAACACCGTCTACTTCTGGTAGTGTGCTAACTATCCCAATGCCTGCCGCTGCATTTTCTAATTGTGGTACGTTGGCAATAAGTCCGGGATATTGTACGATTTGGTCCTGCCACTCTGGTCCTAGTACTGCTGATCCTGGATTACGTGGTGTATTTTTAGTTTTTTGTGCCGGCACGCTGCCTAGTACAACTGGATATTGTTTTAGAGCCGTTGCGAGAATACCATCACCACCAGTGCGGTCAGGCTCAGCCATGATAACATTGAGCACAACAAGCCCAGCACCACGATCATAAAGATCTTTAATAATTTTTGCATATTCTGCCCTCGGTAATGGCCACTGGCCATATTTGTCTAAGGCTGCTTCATCTATGTTGACCGTATAGATGTTATTGGCAGTTGGAGTTTTTTGTGTAATCAGTGTGTCAAAGTATCGTAGTCTTACACTTTCTACAAAGCTAGGATCGGCAATTCTTATACTTAATATAAGTGCCAATGTCAGTAGAGCGGTCCACGGACTAGTTAGTATTTTTTTCATCATATAGGCGTGCCAAAAGTTGAAACGGAGTCGGAGCCTGTGCCCAATATGCACGTAGTGGTTGGAGTCATTTTAAGCAATGTCCAGTTTTGAGTTTTTTCATTGATCCAAAGAGAATATACAGATTTATCGTTGACGTGTAAACCTTTCCAGGATAATTTTTCTTCAAATTCTTTCTCCAGCACTGAGATAACTTTTTGAGTATCGTCACAGACGATAGGATAGTCATATCTAAATTGGGCGTTGACTAGGCTGGGTGAGCAGACGAGGAACGCCAGTAGCAGTGAACGCATTACCGGCTCCTTAAAATAATATTTACCAGTTATCTCACCAACATGGCAAAGCTAAACATCACTGTAGGCACAGCTATGGCCATGAAACTTATACCTATCAACACTCTATCTATCATATCAGAATGTGCCTGTATCCTGGCATTTTTTATGTCTGCTTCTAGTTTAGCACGTTCTTTATACATACGCACTCGTTCAGCCATCATTTGTTCCCAGACATCACCATTACCACTGTATATCAACAGTTCTTTGAGTTGTTTTTCTGCATCCCTAAGTGCCTTACTCTGCATGGCAATTTCTATTGACATGGCCCTAATCTGTCCGTCAGTAAGAATTTTTTTGCTTGTTTGTACCGCTACGTTAGCACCGTGAATCTTGTCGCTGTTTTCAAAGAATTTGGCAAACTGTCCGTAGAGGCTATTGACATCTTTGCCTAGAGCAATGGCTTTTTTGATATAGCTCACTGACTGCTGTGCGGCGGTGAAGGCAAGACCAATTGTGATAGGATCGATCATGTTTTCTTAGGATCCTTGGGTTTTGGGGGAGGTTTAGACCACTCTACACATACGACCTTGCGATTGTAGACATCACCAGTCCAAGTCCATTTTACACACCGAGGCTCATCGGGGTTGAATCCAGCCAGAAATATGCTTAGAATTAGGTCCATTGTCGCTCCGTACCTGTATGGTATTTAGCGGTATTATTGGCCCTGCGTCACTGTGATTTTGGCACATCCGCCTGCTGTGGTGCAGTTATGTGTAATTGAGTAGTAGTTCTGTGTGCTGCCGCTTTGTGTTAGGCTTAGATCAGTGGGTGTGCCGCTGAGATTGACTTTGGCCATATGACTGGCTGAACCTTGCTGTGTAATATCAACGTTTTTGTTTCCACCACTTAGGGTAACTTCTGCATAATGACTTCCACTGTCTTTTTGTTGTACGATTAGACTGTTGTTGTTTCCGCTGACATCAGCAAATATTCCTTTAGAACCACCTGTGCTGGTCTGTTGAAGATCTACTGTATTGAAATTGCCCACTACTCTAAGATCCGTATAATTGACCTGCGTTGAGGCATTGCCCTGTTGCACAATGTCGATGTCGTTGCTTAGGCCATTGCCGTAGTAATTAACATAGTTGTTTTGTGTGCCGGACTGTGTAACGGTAATAGTGTTTTGTGTTCCGATCTGTTCTATATGTACTTGACTGTCTGCTGTGGTTCTGTTAGTGAATGTCATAACTTTGGCTGTGTTTGCTGAGTTGGCATTAAATGCGGCAGCACTCCCGCCACAGCACAAAGGAGGAGGAGTATATATCCCGCCACCTGCTAATGTTCCTTGTGGATCATCTACATCGTAAAGCAATCTAATCTCAGCCACTTGGAACGCATCGCCGCCGTCTCTGGATCCGGTGAATTCTATTTTGTAATAACTGTAAGCAGTGACATTGCTTAAACTATAAACAGTACTGGCTGTAAGCCTGCCAGTAGGCAATGATATTGCTTGATGTGACACCAGCACCCAGTCAGTGCCATTAATGCTGCCCCATACTCTAAATCCTGTTGGGTCACGGTTAGATGCGTCATTGGCTGTGACAAACTGAATTTTTTGTACGGCTCTAGTTGGAGAATATGTGCCATCTGTGACAAATTGCACCACAGCCCAAGCACCTTGACTTCTAAGTCCAAACCATTTACTGCCGTTGTTGTTGTCAAATGCTTCGTGTGCTTGTTCACTGCCAATAGGTTGACTGCCTGCTGTATATGTTTTCCATTCATAACTAGTGACTCGTGTAAAGTTCGTACCGTAAGTGGGAGGCGGAGGTGCCGCATTACTAGGAGTAGATGTGGCAGTCTGCCCTGAACTTAACGGGACTGTGGAATAAGATGCATTAGCATAAGTGTCGGCCTGTTGTATAGTTGGATTAAGTGTACCAGTCCACGATACTCCGCTGGTATTTGACATACCCGAGCTGCCACTGAATAGCTGTCCTGTATTGTTGTCATTGCCTACAAAGAAGAAATAATCCGGACCCATGTTGACAATTTTACCTGTGCCTATGGTTCCTGCTAGTGTGCCGTTGCTGTTGTAAACTTTGCCTTCGTAGGGAAAGCTAGCATTGCCAGTTAAAGTAAACTGGACATACTGTCCAGTTTGCCACGACCATTGTCCAGCGGTCCAGGGTATTTTATACATAATGCCTGGATTCTTACTGTAGATTTGGCAGGTTGTTGTGTTCAAACAGGCATTGACATTCCATTGGCTGTCTGCAATTTGGTATTGCCCAAACTTTATATCGGTTAAGGCACCAAAGGCATTAGAGCAGAACAATAACATCAAAAAAATTATTCGTTTCATGGACGTCTCAACACCCCAGTCTTCTGTACAATGTTTACAACGTTGCCTCCCGGGTCTCCGCTGCCAATAACTGTATATGCATACTGATCATCATGACTGATGGAAACAAATGTGTTGGAATTGTAGCCCGATGTTTTCACTTCAGCATAGTGATCAATGTTGGTACGATAAGCTATACCGCGTCCTCGACTTTCGATGTCCGGCGAATCTGACTTTTCCCAGGCCACACACACTGCTGTGCTGGCATTACAACCTGCTCGACCTAGGGATTCTTCCAATATTAATAGTCTAGCACGTTCGATAGATTCGTCAGCTTCACGTGCTCGCTGTGCAATTTGTCGCTGTGCTTCAGCTTCAGCTTCATCGGCTTCTTGATCTCGTTTGCTGCGTGCCTGTTCTCGGATGGCCTGTGTGATTTCAGGTGGTGCCAGCAAGATCATGTTGTTGCTGATTTTGCTCTCTACAGTGTTGATCACTGTGGGTGCAGTGGGCATGTTGTTGGCACTGCCCACAAATGTAGCTTCAAATGCCTTATCTAATGTGACTGTACCTGCGTCCGTGGTGACCAAAATACTGCCCACTTTGCAACGGTTTTCCTCCAGCTCATAGGTCTTGATGTCGCGATCATCCTTGCAACTAGGCACCAACACAATTAGACTCTGGCCAGTTTCGTCCACAGTCATGGTAAAGTCAGTGCCTCGTACCGCCACTGTGGCTGTAGGAGTTTTGATGTTGACCTGTTGTGGATTGTTTTTGGCTATCTGACCTGACGCATAACGCACAGTGCCCATCCCCACCTTCATGGCCAGTTTGCCTGCGTCTGAGTTTTTTGGATCGTATACAAAATCGTCAATCACCAGTCTAGAATTTTCAGTTACCTTAACTTTGGTTTCATCACGAAATGTAATGCTGCTGGCACATGCACCAGTGGTATAGGTGTCCATGCTTTCAATAGCTGCACCTTTGATACCAGACAATTTTTTCTTGTTACGTTCAACTTCGCAGGCAGTGCCCTTGTTTTCGCTAACCGTGCCAATGGCAGCCCATGCAGGACTCACTGCGGACAACAACAGTGCCAGCATCAGCCACCGCACAGTTATCTCGCTATGGCTGACACAGGTGCCACAATAGCTGAACTGCTGGTTCTCACAGTGACAGTGTTGTTGCTGCCTTGTGTTTGGATATTCACTGTGGTGTCATTGGTACCTTGTTGCTGAGTGGTAATGCTGTTGAAATCGCCCACTGTGGCCATGGCCAACACATGCCCATTAGCTCCGGCAGCATCAATTTGCTGTATGTTGAACACATTGCTGTCGCCTGTGATAGCGTTGGTCACTGTGCCACGGCTGCTGAGCAGGTCACTGGTGATTTGATTGCTGTTGCCAGTGATTGTGGTAGTAGTAACAATTTCGTTGCCCACTAGATTCTGTATGATCATGTTGCTGTTACCAGTGATAGTTTCTGTGATCACATTGTCCTGGTTGGCAGCCGCATTGGCATTGCCCACGGTTAATCTAGTTTGATTGCTGTTGCCTGTCACAGTGCTGTTGTAGGTGTTGAGGTTGCCCATGATGTTGTACTGCGCGGAGTTGGCATTGCCAGTCTGCGTGATGCCTACAATGTTGTTGCTGCCTGTAATAGTGCCATAGTTGCTGGCGCTAGGTGCGTCTGGAGTCAGTGTAGTGATACCTGTGCCAGCCACTACTGTGGCAGTGGTCGTGGTCACTCCACCAACATTGTTGGTACCACCAACTTGTTCAATGGTGATAACGTTGCTGCTACCAACCTGTTCAATATAGACCTTATTGGGTCCTGTGGCAGACTGCGCCCAGACTGTGCTGGCGCCCATGAGCATTGCCACTGCAAGTAATTTTCTCGACAACTCGCCACTGCCTGTCATTCTTTTTTTCATCTTGTGTCTAATGTTGGTTTATTGTTTGCCAACAAGTCCTTGGTCTTAAGACCGTTAATGTTCCTTATAATTTATTTAAGTCACTGCATACAGAAATTATATACCGCTGTTAAATTGTTAACATGTTAAAATTTTTACATGTTTAAATTACAACACCTTTTTGAACTGACAATTCTTCTTACCAACTAGGTTCAACATCATTTTTAGGTGCCTGTTTCTTTACTTCTTGCTTGATTTCTTGCTTGATTTCTGATTCGGGCTCGATAGCTTTGCCTGTTCCATTGCCTTGTCCGCCATTGGGCTGCTGTGGTGCGGGGTTAGGTGCACTTTTGGCAGGGGCGGATTCTTTGGGGGTTTGTGTTTGAACCAACTCATTCTTTTCCTCCTTGAAACTCCAATGTCCTTTACGGGCGCCTTCATTAATAGTCTGGACCACTGCGGCCTGCACAGCCACGTCCACTGCTCTGTTGATACTTTCGTTAATGCTGCCGCCAATCTCACCTTCCACGGCATTGGCATTGGCTCCCAGGGTGGTGCCATCGCCTATGAAACGTAGCAGGGTCAATTTGTCCATGTAACTCAACACAGTTTTAGTCACGGTAACAGTTGTGAGTATTTCACCAGTGGCCACACTGACTGCTCTTAGAGTCACTGTTACAGTGTCACTTTGATATTGTGTTGATGCACCGATACCAAAAATTCTCACTCCCGACCCGCCTGTGAGTGTATTTGAATCGTAGCCAACAATACCACCTTCCATTATGATACCAGCAAACAACATTGGCGGTAGAGGTTTGGCATCCTTGCCTTGATACTGTTCACGCATCTGACGTATCATCTGTCGTTCTTTGATCAGATTGTCCAGGCCCCCACGTTCCAGCACAGTGAACCAACGTTGATCACCTACATCTTGTAGAGCTTTGATTAGATAGTTGTCAGCACCCTGTGTCACAGCTGAACTCAGCGATGCAATCAAGGGCTGGCTTTTACGTTGTCCTGTTAGATCACGGAATCCATAGACAGCTACAGCCACTGGTCCGCCTTGTGGTGGGCGTAGTTTGTTTTGTTCTTGCTTTAGAAACTTGCTGGCTTCGACTCGAGGCGCATCAAATTGATTGCCGGTTATTTTTTCACGTAAGGCCGAGCTTGATGCGCAACCAGATAAGACTGCCACTACCGCTAGAGATAACAATGTGTGTTTCATTGCTTATCCCCCAAATCCAAACGTACCACTTGGCACAGTTATTTCTGTATACTGTCTTGGATCCAAGACGTTTTCAATTCTAACAACAATATTAGTTCCCACTACTTTCCAAGTGATGTTGTTGCCGGCTACTTCCATTTGACCGCAATTGCCTGCACTATTTGCTGAACACACCGGCACTCCGTTGACTCCAAACAGACTATCTGTGATCTGTTTTGCCAACTGTGAATAGATGCGGCTTTCCAAGTTGGCTTGAAACTTGGCTTGTGGTGTGTTTAATGCATCGCTTTCTGCTTTGGCTTTGAGTGCATCGGCAGCATTTTTGTTCTTGTCTCTGGCCTGAGTTTCTAGTTGGTGTATTGTGAGTACGTGTGAACTATAGCCAATGCCACTAAAGGATGGACTATTAAAACTGTGTTGTAATTCTGCTGCGCCGACCATTGATGCTGCAATAATCAACATGGCGGCGGCTATAGATTTAACCATCGATTCGCTCCCGGTAGTTACTGTTAGTATTTACGTGGGGACGAACTAGAGTTATGTGCTGCGAGAATTATTTACGTAGTTGGGAGGCTGAAACTAAAGCCGCCTTTGATTTGTCTACCTGAGTACCAGTTGGCTTCCATCTTGGCTTTATCTTTAAAATTTGGGGGATAAACAACGTTAATTGTTTTTACTGTTGCATCATCACCCGATGCACCTACTGCACTCTTTACCTGAACCATTGCAGAACTATTTAAAAAACTACGAATAGCTTCTCCAAAGTCGATTGCAGGATCTGAATTTACTTTGTTTGCTACTAATGCAGCCACTCTAGCAATACAAATAAATCCTACAAAGCTACCGCTTTTATAACCTCCCATGGTAAAAATACGTTGTAATATCTTGGGAACTTTTACAATGTCTTCTGGGGTGGCAGTTTTGACCACTGCCGAAGGGTTGGTTTTATCTCCTGAGAGCTGTTGTTTAG
>Ga0315906_10001387_pt1 | contig 36211 bp, 24 predicted proteins | sample LakEriMetagenome_4_FD_203526 | JGI IMG/M metagenome (GOLD analysis project Ga0315906, IMG submission 203526) | Freshwater fungal communities from buoy surface, Lake Erie, Ohio, United States - Buoy 2 MA122 | ecosystem: Environmental > Aquatic > Freshwater > Lake > Lake biofilm | place: USA... | reverse complement strand
AGGCGAAGAACGGCTCCCGCGACCAGCCGGTGCCGGCGCCGATCTCGGAGGTGAACCGGAAGATCAGCACGTAGAAGGCCAGGTTCATCGACATCCAGCCGAGGCTCGTGACGCACTCGAGGATGAAATTCGCCCGGAACGTCATGTCGCGGACCAGGCAGGCCCGGGCGAACGTGAGGAAGATCGAGAGATACCGGGCCATGGGCGGGACGCTCCGGGGCGACGCCGGCGGACGCGCGGCGGACACGTCACCGGGCCGGGAGTATAGCGGCCGCACGGCCGTCTTCGCGGGCCCCATTGAACGGGCTGACCTCCGAGGGATTGAACGGGTGACGAGGCCCCGTTTCCGCGTTAGCATAGGGTCATCCAACGGGAGAAGCGGCAATGCGATATGCGACGTGGATTGTGGCGGCCGTGCTGTGCGGGGTTGTGGCTGAAGCGGAGCCGTCGCTCGGGAATACGAACGAGATCAAGACGCTGACGGTGGAGCAGGCCAAGGCCGTGCCGTCGAACGCGAAAAGCAGCTCCGCAGGCGTGTTGTCCCTCAACGGCTTGACCACGCTGTCTGCCGAAGTGGCCGCAGCGCTGGCGCAGCGCCGCGACGTGAGGCGCTTGTCCCTCGGCGGCCTGACCACGCTCTCTGACGAGGCGGCCAAGCCGCTGGCACAATACAAGGGCGACCTGGTTCTCAACGGCCTGACCACGCTGTCGAACGAGGCGGCCGCGTCGCTGGCGAAGCATACGGGCGACCTGCATCTGGATGGCCTGACCACGCTCTCCGAAGAGGCTGCCAAGGCGTTGGCGCAGAGCAACGGCTACCAGCTGTCGCTCAACGGCCTGACCACCCTCTCTGACGCCGCGGCCAATGAGTTGGCGCATTTCAAGGGCGGGCTGTCCCTCAACGGCCTGACCACGATCTCGGTTGAGCAGGCCAAGGCACTGCCGTTGTGTGGTGAAAAACTTCAGACGGGCTTCGTCCGAGACAACGCGAACAAGGGCGGGCTCTCCCTCGACGGCCTGACGACGCTGTCGACCGAGGCGGCCTTTGCTTTGAGTGGCGATAGAAACTACTCGCTGTCGCTCAACGGCCTGACCAAACTCTCGGATGAGGAGGCCAAGAAACTGGGGATCCACCAGGGCTTGCTCTACCTCAACGGCCTGACCACGCTCTCGGGCGAGCAGGCCAAGGCACTGGCGCAGCACGGGGGCTGGCTGTTCCTCGACGGGGTGACCACGCTCTCCGAGGACGCGGCGAAGGCGCTGGCACAGAACCCGGGGCGATACCCGGGCTGGCTGTCGCTCGGCGGCCTGACCACGATCTCCGACGAAGCGGCCAAGGCGCTGGCGCAGCACAAGAGCGGGCTGTGGCTGGGCGGCCTGACCACGCTCTCCGACGAGGGGGCCAAGGCGCTGGCGCAGCATTCGGGCATGCTCCGCCTCGACGGCCTGCCGACATTGTCGAACGAGGCGGCCCAGGCGCTGGCGAAGCATATGGGCTGGCTGTCCCTCGGCGGCCTGACCACGCTGCCTGACGAAGCAGCCAAGGTGCTGCGGGCCAATCCCTCGATTGCCCTGCCCGAGAAGTTCAGGCGATAGCCGCGAGACGAGGGCTGGCCCATACCGGCCGCCGCTGCCTCTGAAACGGGCACTGCGGGCTCCGGACTGGCAGGATTTTTCGGCTCCGCGGCAGCGGTGGTCGGCGAAGGGAGCCACGTTCACGGCCTGGATCAATGGCGAACGGGTGAGCGAAATCCTCGATTCTTCCTATCCGCTCAAGAGCCACATCGACTTGGTGACGCATGCGGGAAAGAAGATGAAAATCGAGTTGCGAAACTTTCGCGCCACAGACCTGTGAGCCGGGGAAGGCCCTTGAAAAGGACAGGCAATCCGGGACGGGTGACATCCGCTTCCCAAAACCGGGTCACCAGCCTGGCGACGCCGATCAGCCGCCGAAGGCGGCATAGCGTCGCGTGCCGCGCCACCAGGCGATGCGGCAGGCGACGGCCATGACGACCACCCACGCCGCCTCGATCGCCAGGCCGCGGGCGAGCGCCGCCCCCTGCACCTTCCCCAGCCAGACCGCCGCGGGGAAGTAGGCCGTGAACTCGAAGGGCAGCCAGCGGACGACGTCGGCCACGCTCACGCCGCCGATGCCGGTGGGGATGCCGGCGAGCATGTCGATGGGGAACATGTGGCCCGAGAGCAGGTACTGCACGAGCATGTAGGCGAACACGATGCTCGAGGTCTCGAGCACCCAGAAGCCGAGCATCCCCAGTGTGGCCTCCATGAAGAAGCCGAGGAGGAAGGAGAGGACCAGAGCCAGCAGAAAGGCCGCGATCGTGGCGGCGTCGGGGGCGGGCGGGAAGAAGCCGCGGCACAGCCAGAACACCGCCGCGAAGGGCAGGATCGCCACGGCGTAGTAGACGAGCTTGTGGGCGACGCGGGCGGCGAGCAGGAAGGCGACGTAGTCCACCGGCTGCACGAGGTACTTCTTGATCGAGCCGTCGCGGATGCTGCGGGAGATGCCGCCGGCCAGGCCCGGCATGCTGGAGAAGGCCCGGGTGACCATCGTCAGCAGGTAGTAGGCGACGATGTCGTTCTGCGAATAGCCGGCGATGTCGGGGCGGCTCGTGGCGGTGAACACGGCGGTCCAGAGGAAGATCTGCGTGACGATCGGCAGGAACCGCATCGCGGTGCCGAGCATGAAGTCGCCCCGGTAGGCGAGCCGCTCCTCGAGGCTGATCGCCAGCATCGTCCACCACACGCGGAAACCGTGGAGCGGCCCGGGCCGCGTGGCGGGGGCGGTCATCGCACGGCCTCCACGGGCGACGCGGGGCGGCGATCGGCGGATCGGAACATGCCCGCCACGATCTCCTCCAGCGGTACGTCCTCCACCGAGACGTCGCGCACGCCCTGTTCGCGGAGCAGCTCGGGCAGCACGTCGGCGATCCGCGTGCGGTCGATCCGCAGCACCGCCTGCGGCCCGCGGATCTCGCACGGAAACCCGTACCGCTCCAGCCGCCCAGGGTCGGGGGGCTCGTCGAAGTCGAGCGTGACGATCTTGTGGGTCGTGAACCGGTCGACGACTCCGGCCAGGGAGCCGTCGTAGAGGATGTCGCCGTGCGTGATCACGACGAGCCGCTCGCAGAGTGCGGCCACGTCCTTCATGTAATGGGTCGTGAGGATCACCGTGACCCGCCGCTCGGCCTGCACGGCGCGGAGGAACTCGTGGATCGTGTGCTGCGCGACCACGTCGAGGCCGATCGTGGGCTCGTCGAGGAACAGCACCTCCGGCTCGTGGAGGAGCGCCGCCACGAGTTCGAGCTTCATCCGCTCGCCGAGCGACAGGTCGCGGACGGGCCGGAGGATCAGCCGGCCAACCCCGAGCATCTCCACCAGTTCGTTCCGCACCCGGGCGAAGCGGGCCGGATCGATGCGGTAGATCTCCTGGTGGAGCCGGAAGCTCTCCGCCGCCGGCAGGTCCCACCACAACTGGTTCCGCTGCCCCATCACCAGGGCGAACCGGCGGCGGAAGTCGTCGGCCCGCTCCCAGGGCACGTGGCCGAGCACCCGCGCCGTGCCCCGGGTGGGCGTGATGATTCCCGAGAGCAGCTTGAGGAACGTCGTCTTGCCGGCGCCGTTGGGACCGAGCAACGCCACGAACTCCCCGCGGCCGACCTGGAGATCGACGCCCCGCAGCGCCTCCACGACCCGGCTGGGGCGGTGAAACAGCCCGCGGACGCTCGCCAGCAGTCCCTCGGGCTTGTCGTAGACGCGGTATTCCTTCGCCAGCCCCGACACGGAGATCACGGGGTCGGCCGCCGGCGCGGGGGCATGGGGATTCGCGGCGGAGTTGTGCATGGGCGGAGTATAGGGGAAAACGATGCGGCCCTTTTTCCTCGGGAGACACGCGGGCATGCTTCGCATCGGCCTCGGACACGACACGCACCGCCTCGCCCCAGGCAACGGCCTGGTGCTCGGCGGGATCACGATCGCCCACGACCGGCAGGCCGTGGGCCACAGCGACGCCGACGTCCTCCTCCACGCCATCACCGACGCGGTCCTGGGCGCCGCGGGCCTGGGCGACATCGGCGAGCTATTTCCCGACACCGACCCCGCCAATCGCGGCCGCGATTCCGCCGTCATGCTCCGGGCCGCGATGGACCGGGTGGCGGCCGGCGGCTGGCGGCTGGTGAATCTGGATTGCGTGATTTTCGCCCAGCGGCCCAAAATCCTCCCGCACCGGCCCGCGATGCGGAAGCGGATCGCGGAGGTGCTCGGCGTGGACGAGTCGGCCGTGTGGCTCAAGGCCAAGACGGGCGAGTCGGTCGGGCCGATCGGTGACGAGCAGGCGATCGCCGCGGAGTGCGTCGCCCTCATCGAGCGGTGAGAGAGCGGAGACAGAAAGCAGATGGCGGATGCAGCCGGCGACCTGCCGCGAATCGAGATTTACAGCACGCTGACGCGGAAGAAGACGCCGCTGGAGACGGTGCAGCCCGGTCACGTGGGCATGTACCTCTGCGGGCCGACGGTCTACAAGCCGAGCCACATCGGCCACATGGTCGGGCCGGTGATCTTCGACACGGTCAAACGGCACCTCGCCTACTCGGGCTGGAAGGTGACCTGGGTGGTCAACGTCACCGACGTGGACGACAAGATCATCGCCGAGAGCGCGGCCCGCGGGACGACGATGGCGAAGCTCGCGGAGGAGATGACCGCCGACTACCTGGAGAACCTCGCCACCCTGGGCGTGACCGGCATCGACGTGATGCCGAAGGCCACCGAGCACATCGGCACGATCATCGCCTTCATCGAGGGCCTGATCGCCAAGGGCATGGCCTACGCCAGCGACGGCGACGTGTACTTCGACGTCACGCGGGATCCCGACTACGGCAAGCTCACCAACCGCTCCGTCGAACAGACGCAGGGCGAGGGGGGATCGACGGCGGAGCGGAAGCGGTCGGCCGCCGACTTCGCCCTCTGGAAGCAGGCCAAGCCGGGCGAGCCGGCGTGGGACAGCCCCTGGGGGCCGGGCCGGCCGGGCTGGCACATCGAGTGCTCGGCGATGAGCAAGGCGATCCTCGGGCCCCACTTCGACATCCACGGCGGCGGCCTCGACCTCGTCTTCCCGCATCACGAGAACGAGATCGCCCAGAGCGAGTCGCTGCACGACTGCCCGATGGCGACCTACTGGATGCACAACGGGCTCATGCAGGCGGCCGGCGCCGCCGGCAAGGTGGGAGGCCGGCCCCGCGGCGGCGAGGGCTCCGCGGACGATGCCGCCGCCCAGGCCGCCACGAAGATCTCGAAATCGACCGGCGCCGAGCCCTTCAAGAACCTCCTGGCCCGCCACCGCCCGGAGGCGATCCGCGTCCTCCTGCTCTCCACGCACTACCGCAGCCCGATCCACTTCGGTGAGGAGCCGCTCGGCGAGAGCGGCCGGGCGATGGAGGCCTTCGAGCGGCTCTTCGCCCGCTCCGAGCGGATCACCGCCACGGACTTCTACGGCCTGCCCTGCCGCGACCGGCGGGCCGGCGACGCGGCCGTGGCGGCGGCGGGCGACGAGGTCACGGCGCTGCGGGCGAAGTTCCTGGCGGCGATGGACGACGACTTCAACACGGCGATCGCCATGGCGACGCTCTTCGACCTCGTCCGCGTGGTCAACAAGTTCATCGATCAGCATGGCCTGGAGACGAAGAAGCCGGCCGCCGAACTGGCCGCCCTCGGCGCCATGCTGCTGGTGATGCGGGAACTGACCGGAGTGCTCGGCCTGTTTCTCCAGCGGCCGCGGCAGGCCGCCGGTGCCGACGAGGGCCTGGTGGCGCAGCTCATGGATCTCGTCATCGAAATCCGGGCCAACGCCCGCAAGGCCAAGGATTTCGGGACGGCCGACCTGGTGCGTAACAAGCTCACCGCGGCCGGCATCGTGCTCGAAGACCGGCCCGACGGCACCGGCTGGAGCCGGAAGTAGTTCTCAAGAACACTCGCCTTCCTGTGGCGCAGGCCTCCAGGCTTGCGAATCCGGCCCAACGCTCCACCACCCGCATGCGCACACCTGGAGGTGTGCGCCACGTGGGCACTTCAGTCGACCTGCTCCCCTGTGGCGCAAGCCTCCAGGCTTGCGAATCCGGCCCCGAGCCAGCGTCAGGTGCCGGCCTGGATGACCGGCAGCGGCCCGCCGTTCGCCTCGGCCGCCGCCATCTCGCGGATCTCCTGCGAGATCTTCATCGAGCAATACTTCGGGCCGCACATGCTGCAGAAGTGGGCGCTCTTGAAGGTCTCCTGCGGCAGCGTCTGGTCGTGATACTTCCGCGCGGTCTCCGGATCGAGTGCCAGGCGGAATTGCTCGTTCCAGTCGAAATTGAAGCGGGCCCGGGAGAGGGCGTCGTCGCGGACGCGGGCATTCTTCCGATGCCGGGCCAGGTCGGCGGCGTGGGCGGCGATCTTGTAGGCGATCACGCCCTGCTTCACGTCCTCCGCGTCGGGCAGGCCGAGGTGCTCCTTGGGCGTCACGTAGCAGAGCATCGCCGCCCCGCTCCAGCCGGCCAAGGCCGCGCCGATGGCGCTGGTGATGTGGTCGTAGCCGGGGGCGATGTCCGTGACCAGCGGCCCGAGCACGTAGAACGGCGCCTCGTCGCACTCCTCCATCTGCCGCTTCACGTTCATGTCGATCTGGTCCATCGGCACGTGGCCGGGACCCTCGACCATCACCTGGCAGCCCTTCTTCCAGGCCCGCCGCGTGAGCTCGCCGAGCACGTGCAGTTCAGCGAACTGGGCCTCGTCGCTGGCGTCGGCGATCGAGCCTGGCCGCAGGCCGTCGCCCAGGCTCCAGGTCACGTCATATTCCCGAAAGATGTCGCACAGGTCCTCGAAGTGCGTATACAGCGGGTTTTGCTGCCGGTGGGCCATCATCCAGCGGGCGATCAGCGATCCGCCACGGCTGACGATGCCGGTGACGCGGTTCATCGTCAGGTGGAGATGCTCCTGGAGCAGGCCGGCGTGGACGGTCATGTAGTCCACCCCCTGGCTGGCCTGCTTCGCGCACATGTCGAGGAAGTGCTGCGGCTTCATGTCCTCGATGTCGCCGCCGAGCTCCTCGAGCATCTGGTAGATCGGCACCGTGCCGATCGGCACCGGCGAGGCGGCGATGATCGCCTGCCGGATCGCATCGATGTCCTTGCCGGTGGAGAGGTCCATCACGGTGTCGGCACCGTAGTGGACGGCCATGTGGAGCTTTTCCAGCTCGGTCTGCTCGTCGCTGGTGACCGCCGAGTTGCCGATGTTGGCGTTGATCTTGGTGAGTGCCGCGATGCCGATGGCCATCGGCTCGAGCTGCTGCGCGAGGTGCACCTTGTTGGCCGGGATCACCATCCGTCCGCGGGCCACTTCGCTGCGGATCAACTCCTCGGGAAGTTCCTCGCGGGCGGCGACGAACTTCATCTCGGGAGTGATCTCCTGGGCACGGGCGCGTTCGAGCTGGGTCATCGATTGATCTCCGGTTTCGGATGCGGAAGCACGTACTTTAGCAGACTGTGGAACAAGTCTGCCCGAGCAGGATGCGATGGCCGTCGACCCAGAAAACCCGCGGCATTTCCTGCGGTCGACCCCAGGTGAAAAAAGGCCATGCAGGGCTTTTTCCGCGGACAGCCAGCAAAGCGATTCCGGTCTCGCCCAACGACCCGGTGTCCCGTCGCTTCCGCGACGGGCTTTTCGGGTCCAATGTGCACGCTCGAGGACAAGCCCCGGTCGGCAGCCCGGGGCCACCGCCTTGGAATGGCTGACGAGCGGTCCGTGCCGACGGGCGGCCACGACGTCCACGGTCACAGCGTCTTCAGGTACTCGAGCACGGCGGCCTTCTCGGCGTCGTCGAGCGCCGCGGGGAAGTCGTGCCCGGCGGCCGACTTGCCCGGCTTCCGCGTGTCGAAAAACCGCCGGCGTTCGGCGGGCGGCAGCTTCTCGGCCGGCATGACGTCGCGCTCCTCGACCTCGAGACCGACCCGGCGGTCGTCATAGCCCGTCGCCGACCGCCGCCAGACGACGGGCCGCGCATCCGGGTGCAGCAGATGCCAGAGCGTGGGAACCGAGCCGTTGTGGAGATACGGCGCGGTGGCCCACACCCCGTCGAGCGGCGGCGCCACGTAGCCGGTGCCCGCCTCACGGGCCGGCAGATCGACGTCCGCCGCCCGCCGCTCGGCACCGAAGTGGCCGAACCAGCTGGCATTCAACGCGGCGCGATCCGCCTCCGACAGCGACTGCAGCCGCACCGGGTCGGTCGCGATTTCCGCCAGCGGCACGAGCCGCTCGGGATAGCCGCCGTCGGCGCCGTAGGTGCCGTGACACTCCGCGCAGTGCCGCCCGAACACCCCCCTGCCCCGCTCCGCCAGGGCCGCGTCGATCGCCCCCGGCCACCGCGGCGGCTCGAGGGCAGCGATCCAGGCCTCGATGTCGCGAAACTCGTCCTCCCAGTCGCGAAACTTCTCCGGCCCGTTCTCCTTGACGAGCAGAAACTGCATCAGCACCCGATGCCCCTTGGCCGCGAAGCCGTCCACGTACAGGCTCTTGCGCCGGCGGTAGTGCCACCAGGCCGGGGCGTCCATGTCGTGGTGCAGGAGGTCGAAGCGGGGCGGCCGCTGCACGATGGCGAGGTCCGCGTCGCGGTGCCGCATCAGGGCGACGCCGAAGATCACGGCATTGGTCGTGCCGACGGTCGTGCCGAGCGGCAGCAACAGGGAGCCGAGATCCATGTGGCCGAACGCCTTCCGCTGGCGGACCTTCACGGCCCGCACTTCCTCGGTGAGCGTCTCCAGGGCGTAGGTGGAGTTGGGCACGCCCGGAATCGCTCGGCCCTGCACCTGGCCCTGGTGACAGGCCAGGCAGCTCATGGTCCACGCGCCGTCGGCCCCGACCACGTACTGCAGCGACCGCGACGGGTCGTCCGGGTGGGGCGTGAGCCCGTAGCGGTCCATCGCCATCCGGCGACGTTCGGCGATCGGCGCCCGCGCCGCCCGCTCCCTGAGCGGCTCCTCCCACGTCGTCCAGAGTTCGTCGAACACCTCCTGGTCGAAGTCGGCCGGCAGGTAGGCGTGCATGAGCAGATGCTCCCGGCCCCGCGTCGCATCCCCCCCGTTCGCGGCCGTGCCGACGCCGTACATGACGACGAAGAAGCACGCCCACAGGAAAGGGTTTCGGCGTTCGATTCTGCGGTCGTTCATGGCATACTGGCCCGGCTTCGCATTTGCCTCGCAGTATAGGCCCGTCCCGTCTGCCGACCTCCCGCCATGTCCGTCGCCAACCCGATCCTCATTCCCGAACTGCGGGTGATGCTCGCCGAAGGCGACACGGCCGGCCTGCGCGAGGTGGCCGCGGAGCTTCACCCCGCCACCGTGGCCGAGTTTTCTGAGGGGCTCGAGGACGGGGAGCTCTGGCAGATGCTCGAGGCCTTGCCGGTCGAGCGGCAGGCGGAGATCTTCCCCTACTACCCGATGCCCCGGCAGGTGGAGCTCGTGAAGGCGGGCGACCGGGCCCACCTCGGGCCGCTCATCGAATGGATGGCCCCCGACAACCGCGACGACCTCCTCCGCGAGCTCGACCCCGAGCTCGTCGAGGAGATCCTGCCGCTGGTGGCCAAGGCGGAGCGGCACGACATCCGCATGCTGCTTTCCTGCCCGGAGGGCTCGGCCGGGTCGCTGATGACCACGGAATATGCGTCGCTGCCGGCCGACGTCACGGCCGGCGAGGCGATCACGCGGCTCCGCTCCCAGGCCCCCGACAGCGAGTCGATCTACTACATCTACGTGCTCGACGGCGAACGGCAATTGCTCGGCTTCGTGTCGCTCCGCGACCTGATCCTGGCCAAGCCCACGGCCCTCGTCGCCGACCTCATGCAGCGCGACCCGATCAGCGTGCGGGTCGAGGAGCCGCGGGAGAAGGTCGTGGAGAAGCTGGCCCGCTTCGACTTCATCGCCATTCCCGTCGTCGACGACCGCAACCGGCTCGTCGGCATCGTGACCCACGACGACGTGCTCGACGCCGTCCGCCAGGAGGCGACCGACGACGCCCAGCGGATCGCGGCCATCCAGCCCCTCGGCGAAAGCTACCTGGAGGCCGCGCTCGTCTCCATGACCTGGAAGCGGGGCGTGTGGCTGGCGATCCTGTTCGCGACCGCGGCCGTGACGGCCATGGTGCTCGCCAAGTGGCGGTCGCCGCACGCCTGGCTCGTGGCCTTCATTCCCCTGGTGATCGCCAGCGGCGGCAACTCCGGCAACCAGTCGGCCACGCTCGTGATCACCGCGCTTTCGACCGGCGACTGCCGGCTCACCGACTGGCCACGGATCCTGCGGCGGGAGCTGGCGCTTGGCCTCCTGCTGGGCGGGCTGCTGGCCGTGCCGGGATACCTCCTCGCCCTCGCCTACGCCCCGACCGCGGCGGCCGCGGCCGTGATCCCGCTGACGATCGTGGGCGTGGTGCTCATGGGCACGCTCGTGGGATCGGCCCTGCCCCTGCTGTTCCGCTCGCTGGACCTCGACCCGGCCCTGATGAGCAACCCCTTCGTGTCGGCGATCGTCGACATCGTGGGCATCGTGCTCTACATGTCGGTCGCCCTCGCCCTGCTGGGGTGAGACGGCTGCGACGCTCGCGGCCTGTTGCATGGTGCGCCGTGTGGCTCGACAAAGCGTCGTTGCTGCAGAAATCCAGCTCCGAACCGAGGTCTGGCGACTCGTTGAACAGTGAATCGGTTGCGTCACAGTTCCAAGAAGCCCCGGGCGGGAGCCCGGGGACTTCGGGTCCGAAAACCATCCCACCTTCCATGCCGGATGACGGCACGCAATTTCCCAGTTCAAACCCACATCTCATGGCACCCGGGAAGGCATGCCACCCGGAGTCCCCCGGCTTCCGCCGGGGGCTTCTTGTGTGAGCGCCAGGCCCGGAGGGCCGGGTTGACTGTGAGCGGGCGGAGGCCCGCCAAGCGAACTGCGGCACGATGCCGCAGGGTCGCGTACATCATCCCCCCCGGCTTCCGCCGGGGGCTTTTTGTGTGAGCGCCAGGCCCGGAGGGCCGGGTTGACTGTGAGCGGGCGGAGGCCCGCCAAGCGAACTGCGGCACGATGCCGCAGGGTCGCGTACATCATCCCCCCCCGGCTTCCGCCGGGGGCTTTTTGTGTGAGCGCCAGGCCCGGAGGGCCGGGTTGACTGTGAGCGGGCGGAGGCCCGCCAAGCGAACTGCGGCACGATGCCGCAGGGTCGCGTACATCATCCCCCCCGGCTTCCGCCGGGGGCTGCTTGGATCGTTGGCCCGCGTCATGTCGACACGCAAGCCCGGGAGACCTGCAGCACCAAAACGCGGGGCCCGGAGCCTTCACTGCCCCGCCGGGAGCGTGTCGCCACGCTTCTTGGCGGCGGCGCGGGTCGTGATCACGATCGTCTCCGCGCCGTCCTGCTTCCGCACGAAGAACACGAGCTTGCCATCAGGGTTGGCCTTGGCGAGGATCGCCCGCAGCACCGCCACGGCGGTCTTGTCCCGCTCGTCGAGGCCGAAGGACTGATTCTTCGTGATGCCCTCGAGCTGCAGATCGGTGCCGATGATCTCCATCGGCACGCCGATCTCCTCGGAAATCAACTGGATCGAACGCTCGAGCGTGTCCTTGACGAAGGTGAGCGTGATCTTCTTCTGCAGCCTGCCGAGGGCGTCCTGCGCGGCCGCGGGCCCCGAGACCGGCGCCGGAGCGGATCGGCCCGGCGACTGGGAGAGGGCGAGTTCGGTCGCCAGGGCGAGGTTGTGCGTGGCGTGCCGCGGCAGGTAGGCGTTGACCACGACCCCTCTGGCCTCGGCGGCCGCGCGGAGGTTCGCCCCCAGCATGCGGATCATCTGCGGCAGCCGCATCACGAGCTTGCGGCCGTACGCGGCCGGCTCGAGAGCCACGCAATACTCCTCCACGGCGTCGGGCGCGGCCGCCACCGCGGCCTTGAGCGCCGGGGCGAGCCGGCTGGCGGGGGCGTCGGCGGTGGCGACGGCGTTGAGCTCGGCGTAGGCGCTGGCGCCGAAATGCAGCGACAGGGACGCGGCGCGGATCGCGTCGCCGAAGAAGGCGGCCAGCGGGTCGGCGAGGCGGGCCAGCGGTCCGGCGAGAAGGCGGCGGCCATCGTGCACCAGGTAGTGCGGCGACCCGAAGAGCGTGAGGTGGCGATCGGCGTCGAGCATGCCCACGAGCGTCTCCGTGTCCTTCGGCAGGCTGGCGGCGAGCCCCTCCGCCGGAGCAGCCGCCGCCGCGGTGACGATCTCCCGCAGGAGCATTTCCGGCGCCACCACCAACGTGCGTCCCTGCTCGGAGGTCGGTCCCCAGAAGCAGAGCCGCTCTCCCTTGTGGATCGTCTGCCCCTCGACGTCGACGGCGGTCGTCGCCCCCCATGCGGCCCGGCGGGCCGCCTCGTCCTCCGGAATCCGCCGCGTTGCGACGACCCGCAGCATGAATCCTTCGAACACGTCGCCGGTCGGGCCGGCCTGCCAGCCGACCTGCAAGGTCTCGATGTCGGCGAGATCGCAGCCGCACCACGCGGCCAGCGTCTTGCACGCCGACTCCGCCGCCGGCCCCAGCGCCCTGTAGAACAGCCGCCCCTCTTCGTCGCCGAGTGCCGCGGCGGGACGGGCGAGCAGCACGAGTTGGGAGCCGGGCGGCAGGAATGCCAGCCGCGGCGGGGTGCCGGACGTCGGCGATGCCCAGGGGAGGGTCGAGTCATCCACGATGATCTGGCGTTCGATGGCAACCGGCTGCGCCGCTGCGGGCGACGCCGGCTCCCCACCGGGCTGCGTGCCCCCCGCGGGCGACGAACCAGCGCTCGACGCAGAGCCGGCGGCCGCAGGCTCCGTGGCCATCCCGGGGTCACCTTCCGGACGGGCAGCCCGCTTGCCCTCGACCCGGCGGACCGTCGCCTTCGGCTTGCGGTTTTTTTCGCCAAAATCGAGTCGCGACACCACGAGCCCGGCCGCCGCCACGAACACCAACGCCGCGATCCCACCGCCGACCAGCCGCAGCCGCGCGGCGCGGCGGCGGGCCGCGAGCGGCGCGGCGGCACCGGCCGGAGACGGAGCGACCGCCGCCGACTCATGAGGGCGGGCCGGTTGCCAGACGAAGCCCTCGGCGAAGTCGGTGCCCTCGGTGCGGATTGGCTGGCCACCGACGGGGCCGCCGTGGGCGTCGGGCCGGGACGCAGAATCCTGGGGTTCGGGCGTGGCGGATGGCGGCGCGGTGATGCTGCAGCAATCGGCGATCGCAGCGGCCGCTTCGCCCGCCGATTGATAACGGGCATCGGGGTCGCGGGCGGTCATGGCCTGCACCAGGGCGGCGATCTCCGGCGGAATCGGTGGGCCCAACGGCTGCGGACCGGCGAACGCGGCCTGGCGGAGCGTGGCCTGCGGGTCGCCCTGCCAGCACGGCGGCGCGCCGGTGAGCAGGGCGTGGAAGATGCAGCCCAGGGCATAGACGTCGGACCGCGCGTCACACGGCTGCTCGGGCAGCAGCAACTCCGGCGCGATGAACGACGCCCTCCGTCCCAGGGCGGCCACCTCCGCTTCGGTGGCCACGGACGCCCGCAGCGGAATGACATGCGGATCGCCGACCAACGGAAACTGCAGCAGCCGCACACGACCGTTCCGCTCCGGGCCGCCGGCAGCAGCCGGCTCGCGAAGGAGCACGTCGAGCGACAGTCCGCCGTGCACGGCCCCGGCCGCATGGATATCCGCCACGCCGCGGGCCACCTGCAGGGTAAGCACCGCCGCCTGCAACGGCGGCAGCGGCCCGAGCCGCGTCAACTCGTCGGCCAACGGCACCCCCGTCACGGCCTCGCACACGATGAACCGGCTGCCTTCCACCTGCTCCAACGCCCAGGTGCGTGAAAGCAGCGGGTCGGTCGCCTGATGGGCGGCTGTCGTGCGGCGGACGATCGCCGTCCAGACATCGAGCTCCTTGCACCGCTTCGCGTTGAGGAGCATGAGGGTCACGACCCGACCGGAAGGATCGTGCCGCGCCGAGAAGAGCAGCCCGTCCCCCTGCCGTTCGTGCCGTTCGAGGAGCCGGTAATCGCCCAGGAAGAACGGTCCCTGGTCACCGAACGCCAGCCGCTTCGCCTGCCACCGCGTGATCACGCCGCGGTCCACGAGCCACTGCGCCGTCGCCTTCGTGTCACCGGCCGGACCGGCCGCGGCCCGCGTGGCGCGAAGCGCGGCGACGGCGCCGGCATCGACGAGCCGGCTGCGGGCCAGTAGGTTCCAGAACTCGTCGACGGAAGGAGTGGGCATCGGCATCGGACCTCGAATCCACGCATGGTAGCGTGTGCTGACGAAAGCCGCCGCGCGGCCGTTCCTTGTGAGCCAGCCCCCACCCCCGCTACCATTCTGCGGCCGGCCGTCGACAGGCCCGCCCCCACCCAGCGAGGCACGACGCCATGCGCGCCAGCGAAGCCACCCGCATCTCCTTCGACCGGGCCGCCGACCAGCTCGACCTTTCGGAGAGCATGCGGCGACTGCTGCTCACCGCCAAGCGCGAGGTGCAGGTGCAGATCCCGATCGAGCGGGACTCGGGCGAACTGGCGACGCTCATCGGCTACCGCGTGCAGCACAACGACGCCCGCGGCCCCATGAAGGGGGGCCTGCGCTACCATCCGCACGTCGATCTCGACGAGGTCCGGGCCCTGGCCTCCCTGATGACCTGGAAGACGGCCGTCGTCGACATTCCCTACGGCGGTGCCAAGGGGGGCGTGTCGATCGACCCGGCCCAGTGGTCGCAGCGGGAACTGGAGCGGGTGACCCGGCGATTCGTGGACGCGATCCACGACCTATTCGGACCCGACGTCGACATCCCGGCCCCCGACATGGGCACGACGGCCGACACGATGGCCTGGATCATGAACCAGTACGGCCGCTACCACGGCTTCGCTCCGGCCTGCGTGACGGGCAAGCCGGTGGAGTATCACGGCATCCCCGGCCGCGACGAGGCGACCGGCCGCGGCGTCGGCGCCCTGACGCTCAAGCTCTTGAGCCGCCTCGGCCGCCGCATCCCGGGCACGCGGGTGGCGATCCAGGGCTTCGGCAACGTCGGCACCCACACCGCCAAGTTCCTCCACGACGCGGAGTGTCTGATCGTGGGAGTGAGCGACGCGGGCGGCGGCTTCCATCGGGCCGCGGGCTTCGACGTCCTGGAGCTCCTGCGCCACGCCCATGCCCACGGCGGCCGGCTGGAGGGGTTCACGGGGGGCGACGCGATCACCAACGCGGAGCTGCTCGCGCTCGACTGCGACGTGCTGATTCCAGCCGCGCTCGGCGGGGTGATCACCGCGGCCAACGCCGCCGCGGTGCGGGCGCCGATCATCGTCGAGGGGGCCAATGCGCCGACCGATCCCGACGCCGACACCATCCTCGAAGGCCGTGGCGTCGTCGTCCTGCCCGACATCCTCGCCAATGCCGGCGGCGTGACGGCCAGCTGGTTCGAGTGGGTCCAGAATCGGCAGCACTACCAGTGGGGCATCAACCGGGTGCGGCAGGAACTCGACCGGATCCTGGGCGAGGCCTTCGAGCAGGTGTGGCAGCTGGCCGGCTCCCGCAAGGTGCCGCTGCGGACGGCCGCCTACATGCTCGGGGTGGGCCGCGTCGCCCGGGCCACGGTCCTCGGCGGCGTGGCCTGACGGCCGCCACCGAGCGGGCCGAGGCCTCTGCACGTCGGGCAAAACTGCCCCAGCCTTCCCGGGCCGGCAGCGGCTGATCCATAATCCCGCCCGGAAACCTCGAGCACAGGAGATGAAACCATGGGACTGATGAAAGAATTCCGCGACTTCGCGATGCGCGGCAACGTCATCGACCTCGCCGTGGGCGTGGTCATCGGTGCGTCATTCGGCAAGATCATCAGTTCGCTGGTGTCGAACATCATCCTGCCGCCGCTGAATCTGCTGACGAGCAAATATGGCGTGAACTTCGCCGATCTCGCCTACCGGATCCGCACGGAAGCCCCCAAGCTCAACGCCGACGGCACGCCGGTGCTGGATGGCGGCAAGCCCGTGATGGCCTTCCAGGATTATCCGATTCTGAATTACGGCCCCTTCATTCAGTCGGTGGTCGATTTCCTGCTCGTGGCGGCGTCGCTGTTTCTCGTCATCAAGCTGATCAACACCGCGAAGGCCCGCTTCGATTCGAAGCCGGACGAGGCGCCGGCCGCCCCGCCGGAAGACGTGGTGCTGCTCCGCGAGATCCGCGACGCCCTCACCCGCCGATGAGCCCCGCGGCCGCTCGCCGCTGCTGACGGGGTACGGGCAACGCCTGCCGGGCGACGTCAGTCGTCCTCGTGGGCGGGCCGGGGCAGGCCGGCGGCGTCGAGGACAACGGCGTGGGTCTCGAACTCGACCGGCTGCCCCTTGGCGAACGTGAGCCGCGCCACCCAGCCGATCCACTCGGGTGGATCGACCGGATAGTAGTCGAAGGCAAAGTTGCCCAGGCTGTAGACGATCGGCGCCCCGCGGTGCACGTCCACCGTCTGTGTGACGTGCGGATGCCCGCCGATCACGGCGGCCGCACCGGCCGCGATCATCTTCCGGGCCAGTGTCCGGTCGGCCGCCCGCGGCTGGGCGACGAGTTCCGGCCCCCAATGCACGAACGGCACCACGAAGTCGGCCACCTTCCCCGCGGCGGCGATGTCGGCGAGCAGTGCCGCCTCGTCGAGGGGCGCGACGCCCGGCGTGGTCGCGGTCGCGGCCGACTTCGCGGCCTGGAAGCCGTTGGCTGCGACGATCGCCACCTTGATGCCGTGCTGCTCGAGCACCAGCGGCCGCCGGGCTGCCGCGAGGTCGGCGCCGCCGCCCACCTGCGGGATGCCCTCGGCCGCCAGGATCCGCAGGCACTCGACGAGCCCGTCGGGACCGAAGTCCATGGCGTGGTTGTTGGCGACGGAGACGGCGGAGAAATACCGCTTCACATACTTGGGTGAATCGCTGGCGGCGCGGAACGTGTATTCCTTGAGCACCTGTTTGCCTCCCTTCCCGAGCACGCACTCCAGGTTGCCCACGGTGAAGTCGGCGTCGAGGAGCAGTTCCGCGCAGGCCGCGAACGGATCGCGGCCGGAGGCGATCGCATGCCCGGGCCCGTTGTCGAGCATGATGTCGCCGACGAACGCAATCGCCACGCTCCCCGGCGGCGACGCCTTCCGCGCCGGCGGAGATTCCTTCCGCGCCGGCGTCTCGTCCCCGAAAGCAGCACCCGCGGCGCCCAGCACCGCCATCGTCATCAGCCACGTGTTCAAGGACATGCGAAACCTGCAAGGTTGTTGAGAAAGTCGTCCGAAATCGGCGGTCACAGACCGCCGGTCCAGATAGTGGCACCGGCGGTCGATGACCGCCGGTGCCAATCGTCTTCCTGAATCATAGAAAGCCCTCCAGGCTGCCGCACCCCGTCTACGGCGTCCCGGGAGGGGTTGCCCCTGCCCCAGGAGCCGGCGTAGGTGCCCAGCGCAGGCCGACCAATCCGCCTGCGGCGGATCGGTGCCCGCCGCAGCGCCCGGCACCTCCGAGTGAGCGCAGGCCCGGAGGGCCGCAGCGAACGTCCGGCGATGGGGCAGGGGCAACCCCTCCCCGCCCCGCTACTCCGCGGCAGCCCCGCGCGCGTCGGCCGCCCGATACCAGTCGCCCCGCAGCCAATCGGCGAGGATCTCGATCTGCGCCCGTGGCATGGCCTTCTCGAAGGCCGGCATCCGGTCGTTGGAGTCGCCATAGAACCGCTCGTGCGTCGGGTCGGCGATGATCCCCACGAGCCAGTCGCGGCCGGCCCAGCCGGTGAGGTCGGGCGCCGTCCCCAGCCCCGTGCCGTTGCCGCCGAACTCGTGGCAGGCGCCGCAGCGGTCGCCGGCGGCGATCAGGGCCCGGCCCCGCTCCACCTGGGCGGCCGTGGCGGACGGATCGGGCAGGCCCGCCTCGGCGGCGAGCGCCACCGTCACCGCCGCGATCTCGTCGGGCTTCCACTTCTCGCGGTCGGTCATCTCGTCGCGGACATACGTCACCATGTCACCGTCTTTGTGGGCCGTGTTGCCGAAGTACTCCGGCCCCGCCACCCGCATCGGGTCGAAGAGCCCGCGGACCCAGGCGGCGGTGCCGAAGCCGTGGAGGTTGGCGGCGGAGGCGGCGGCGAACTTCGCGGCCGCGTCGGGCGTCGCGGGATCGACGTGGGCGTGGCAGCTCGCGCAATCCTTGCCGTCGAGGAGGCCGAAGAGCTTCGGCCCGCGGAGCAGCGGGTCGCGGCGGACGAGGTCGAGGCCGCCCGTGGGCGGGATCCGCTCCGGCCGACCGGCGAGCTCCACGGCCCGCTTGGCCTCGACCTGCGCCCGGCGCGAGGCGGCGAGGAAGGCGTGGGAGTTGCGCCAGGCCTCGAGCTTGGCGAGCTGCTTTCGCATGGCGGCGATCTTCGCCGGGTCATTACCGAGGGCCGCGGCGATCTTCTGCTCGTCGCCCCCGGTCTCGTCGTGGAGCTTCTCGGCGGCGGCGAGCGTCGCCTTGTCGATCCACAGCGAGCAGTAGTCCTCGTTGAGGGCGAGCCCCGTGAGCAGGCCGGCCCCCGCCAGGATCGCCAGCGTGAAGGCGACGTTGAAGCGGTGGCCGAGCCGCCAGTTGCCGATGATCGGCATCAGGAACATCACGCCCATGATCAGGCCCGGGACGACGATCGCCCCCAGAAACTCGCCCGTCGCCCCCCAGCCCTCGAAGACCTTGAGGAACTGGAAGAGGAAGAGGAAATACCACTCCGGCCGGGCGGCGGCGTACGACTCGGCGGGATCGGCCGGGGCGCCGAGTTCGGCGCCCACGTGGCCCCAGTCCACTTCGCCGCCGGCGAGCATCGTCCGCACCGCCGGCACGAGGATCACACCGAGCACCACGGCCATCACCGCCAGCATTGCCACGGCGTCCTTGAGCACCTGGTCGGGCCAGAACATCGCGTCGGGCCGCGTGATCGGCTGCTTCGCATGCAGGCCGTGCCTGCGGAACAGGGCCAGGTGGACGACGAGAAACAGCACGAGCGTCGCCGGGAGGAACCCGGCGTGCAGGGCGAAGAACCGCGTCAGCGTGTGGTGGCCGTAGTCGCTGCCCCCCACGATCAACTGCTGGAGCGAAGGCCCCACGACGGGCACGATCCCGGCGAGGTTCGTAGCCACGATCGTGGCCCAATAGCCCTTCTGATCCCAGGGGAGCAGGTAGCCGGTGAGCGCCATGCCGAGCACGAGCATCATGAGCACCAGCCCGAGCCAGAAGTTGACCTCGCGGGGCGCCTTGTAGGCGCCGTCGATCACCACCTGGAGCAGATGCAGGGCCAGCAGCACCACCATCGCCTGGGCCATGAAGTGGTGGATGCCGCGGAGCAGCCAGCCGCCGGTCATCTCGTGCTGGATGTAGTAGACGCTCTCCCAGGCGGTCTGGGCGCTGGGGGCGTAGCTCGCCCAGAGGAACAGGCCCGTGATCACCTGCGTCATGAAGGCGAACACGAGCGTGCTGCCCCACACGTATCGCCACCGGGCCCCGCCCGGCACCCGCTCGAAGAGCGCCTCGTGGACGAGCCCACGCCAGCCGGTGCGGTCGTCGAGGAAGTCGGCCAGCCGGCCGACCGGACCGCGGCGGGAAGGAATGCCGGGCTTCATCGCTTGGCCACCTTGTCGGCGATGCCCGCCAGGAAGGCCTGCCATTGCACGGCAACGGCGCCGTCCTTGCCCACCCGGCAGTCGAGTGCGTCCATGGACCGCGGACTCGGGCTCGGCTCGACGATGCTGCCGCCGAAGGTGAACTCGCTGTTGTGGCACGGGCAACGAAAGCAGGTGCCACCGGCGGCCATCTCCACGGAGCAGCCCGCGTGCGGGCAGGTGGCCGAAAGCGCCTGCACGACGTCGCTGCCCGGCTCGCGCCGCAGCCACACGGCGCCCACGGGCTCCGCGGCGTAGCCGGTCCAGGCGTCCTTGCGGTCCGTCACCACCGGAAACCGGCGCGGCACGCCGTCGGGGGGAATGGCCGCCAGTTCCGCCACGGGCACGAACCGGGCCGCGGCGGACCGCCGGCCGAGCGGATCGAGAAACGCCCACAGCCCGGCGGCCAGCGGCGTGAGCGTGGCGATGCCGCCGCAGGCGATCGCCGCCAGCTTGGCGAGAAAGCCGCGCCGGGCGTCGGCGCCGGGTGGTTGACGATTGGAAGTCGATTGATTCATAGCTGCTCCAGAATCACCGCGTGTCGCACCGCGGTCAGGCGGCCGCCGCCTGCAGCGCGAGCCAGGCCTCGTCCACCGCCGCCACCACCCGCTCGTGGGCCGCCTCGAACGGCCCGTTCACGATCGTGCCCGCCGCGGCCTTGTGGCCACCGCCGCCGAACCGAGCGGCCAGGGCGTTGCAGTCGAGCCGGCCGCGGCTGCGGAAGCTGACCTTGATGCGGCCGTCGGGCTGCTCGATGAGGATCACGGCCACCTCGGTCCCCTTGACGGCGAGCGTGAGGTTCACCAGATCCTCGGTATCTGCCGGCTGCGCCTTGACCTCCTTGATGTCCTTTTGCCGCACCGTCGAGACGATTACCCGGCCGTCGTGGGAAGTGACCGCGCCGGCGATCGTGCGGCCCACGAGGTGCAGCCGGGCGAGCGAATCCTGTTCGAAGAGCTCGCGGTAGATCGCGGTCGGGTTCGCGCCCGCGTCCACGAGCCGGCCGGCGATCCGGAAGCTCTCGCCGCTCACGCTCGGGAACCGGAAGCCGCCGGTGTCGGTGGACAGGCCGGCGTAGAGCGGCGTGGCGATCCGTTCCGTGAGCGGCACCCGGAGCCGGAGGCCGATCTCGTAGACGATGCGGGCGGTCGCCTCGGCGGCCGTGTCCTTGAACCAGCGGTCCGAGAGGTCGTCTTCGCTGACATGGTGGTCGATGACGAGCACGCGGTCACGCATCGCCTTGGCCACGTCACCCATCGCCCCGAGCTGCGCCCAGGCGCTGGTGTCGAGGACGACGAACAGGTCGCGGTCGGCGAGGTCGGCGGGCTTCACGCCCTCCGCCAGCGACTCGATCCGCCGGTCGGGATCGATCCACTTCAGGTTCGCGGGCGTGGCCTGGGCGTTGACGATCCGCACGTCCTTGCCGAGGGCCTCGAGGATCCCACGAAGGCCGAGCTCACTGCCCAGCGCGTCGCAGTCGGGCCGCACGTGGCTGGTGAGCACCACCCGCTGGCACGACCGCAGGATTTCCAGCAGGCTCGCCCAGTCAAGTCGCATGGTCACTCCGTGGTGCAGGACCCGTGGCCGGCGGCGCCGCGATCCGCGCGGTGGCCTCGACGTCGGACCGCATCTGGGCGACCAGATCATCGATCGCGTCGAAGCGTCGAGTGTCACGCAGACGCGCGAGGAAGTCAACGTCGAGGCGGCTGCCGTAGAGATCGCCGGTGAAGCCCACGAGGTGCGCCTCCACCGACACCGCCGTCTCGCCGAACGACGCATTGGGACCGATGTGGACCGCGGCGGCGTGCACGCGGCCGTCGGGCAGCACGGCGCGGGCGGCATACACGCCGGCCGCCGGAAGGAGGGTGGCGATGGCGGCGAGGTTCGCCGTCGGAAACCCGAGCGCCGCGCCACGGTGGGCCCCGTGCCCGACCTCCCCGGTGACGCGAAACGGCCCCGTCGATAGCCGATTCGCCCCGGTGATGTCGCCGGACGCCACGAGCTCGCGGACCCGGGAGCTCGAGACGGCCGCCCCGGCGGCGACGACCGGGGCGACGATCTCCACCGCGACGCCATCGGCGGCGGCCAGTGCGGCGAGCAGGCCCACGTCGCCGCGCCGGCCGCGGCCGAAGTGAAAGTCGGCCCCTTCGACGATCGCCCGGACGCGCAGCCGGTCCCGGAGCAGGTCGTGATAGAAGGCCTCGGCCTCCAGGGCCACGAACCGCCGATCCACCGGCTGCACGAGGACCGCGTCGATGCCTAATGCCAGCAGCAACTCGGCCCGCCGCGCGGGCGTGGTCAACGGCACGGGCGCGGCGCCGGGCCGAACGATGGTGGCCGGATGCGGGTCGAACGTGAGCACGGCGGCCGGTACGCCGAGGCGATCCGCCGTCGCCCGCAGTCGCCGCACGATCTCCGCGTGGCCGAGGTGCACGCCGTCGAAGTTGCCCACGGCCAGCGCCAGGCCCGACGTGGGCGACCAGCCGTCCACCCGCGGGTACACGACAGGGGCGGCCGGGGATGACGCGGAATCGAGATCCATAAAGTTGCAAGAGTCGCAGGGAGACGGCGGGCGCAACGGGCAGGGACATGACGCCCGCGCTGGCACGCCGTGGAACCAGTCTGCCGCCGCAGGATGCGGCGTGAATCGACCGCAGGAACCCTCGGTGTTTCCGGCGGTCGATCCGGTGGAAAACGGCCCCGAATGGCTTTTCCCACGCGCCGATAGTGTAGTGGACGGAAGGTATGATCTTGGCGAAGCCCCTCCAGGAATACGGCATGGACCACCCGGTCGAGGAAAAGCAGATCTACCTGTCGGCCGAGATGGCCTCCCGGCTCGCGGCCATCGACATCGGTTCCAACAGCGTGCGGCTGCTGGTCGCCGAGGCCCTCCGCGGTGGCAACTACCGGATCCTCGACGAGGAACGGGAGCCCACCCGGCTGGGGCGGAGCGTGTCGTCGCAGGGCCGGCTCGACGAGGAGGCGATGGACCGCACCGTCGCGGCCCTGAGGACCTTCAAGGAGATCGCCTCCGGCTACCAGGTGAGCAGCCTGCGGACGATCGCCACCTGCGCCGTCCGCGAGTCGCGGAACGGCCCGGAGTTCTGCCGCCGGGTCCGCGAACAGGTGGGGCTCGACGTGGAGGTGATCTCCGGCGAGCGGGAGGCACGGCTGGCCTTCGCCAGCGTCCAACACGCCTTCGACCTCACCGGCAAGAACGTGATCGTGGCCGACATTGGCGGCGGCAGCACGGAGCTCGTGTTCGCCACCGGCAACCTCATCGAGTCGATCTTCTCCACGCCCCTGGGGGCGGTGCGGCTCACCGAGCAGTTCGGCCTGGGAGAAGGCTCCGAGGGGGCCGCCTTCCAGGAGGGCGTCGACCGGCTGGAAGACGACATCGCCGCCACGCTCAAGAAGCGGACGACGCGGCCGTTGTTCGCACCGCACTTCCTCGTGGGCTGCGGCGGCACCTTCACGACGCTCGCCGAGCTGGTGATGGCCGGCAAGCGGCAGGTCGACGTGCCCGTGGCGGGCTACAAGGTTTCGCAGGCCGAGGTCCGGCACCTGCTCGACCGCCTCCGCAAGATGCCGCTGCGGGCCCGGCGCGGCATGGCGGGCATGACGCCCGACCGGGCCGACATCATCGTCGCCGGCCTGTCGATCGTCGACGCGTTACTCAAGCGGTTTCGCGTCAACACGCTCGTGATCCACACCCGCGGCGTCCGCGACGGCCTGGTCCGCGAGATGCTCGACGAGGCGGCCCTCTGTGGCGCGGCCGCCGACGACCCCGCCCTGCGCGAGGAGGCGATCGAGCGGCTGGCCGCGGCCTGCTCGGGCGAGTTGGAGCACGGCCGGAAGGTGGCGGCCCTCGCCGGGCGGATGTTCGAGCAGCTCGCCGGCCCGCTCGACCTCCCGGACGGCGACCGCCTGCTGCTCGAGTGCGCGGCCCGCCTTCAGGACGTGGGCTACGTCATCAACTACGACCAGCACCACAAGCACAGTTATCACCTCATCCGCAACAGCCGCCTGCCCGGCGTGCGGCCCCACGACCTGGAGCTGATCGCCAACGTGGCCCGGTACCACCGCGGCGCCCATCCCAAGCGGAAGCACGAGAACCTGGCCCGACTGTCCGCCGACGACCAGCGCCGGGTGCAGCGGCTGGCGGCGATCCTGCGGCTCGCCGGCGGCCTCGACCGCAGCCGCTCGCAGCAGGTGAGCGACGTGCGGGCCCGGGTCGCCGACGGCCGCGTGGTGATCGAGGCGGTGGCGGAGGTGGAGCCGCAGGTCGATCTGTGGGGCGCCGAACGGCGGACCGAGCTGTTCGAGAAGGTGTTCGGCCTGCCGCTGGAAATCCGCTGGGCCGGCGCCCCGGCCCGCAACGGCCGCTCGAACCACAAGCCGGCCAAGCCCGCGAAGCCGGCCCGCGGCAAGGCAGCTGATCCGGGCTGACCGTCGGCGTGCATAGCCCTCCACGGCCGTTCGGGCTCACAGCGCATGGCCCCTGGGAAGGCATGCAACCCGGAGTCCCCCGGCTTCCGCCGGGGGCTTCTTGTGCCGAACCCGAGAAGCCCCGGGTGGCAACCCGGGGACACCGGGCGCGACAACCACCCCACCCTCCATGCCGCACGGTTCCACGCTTCCCCAGCTTAAACCCACATCGCATGGCACCGGGCAACGCTTGCCGCCGGGAGTTGCATATCCCGCCCCGCCCGTCCCTACAACCGGCGCCATCGGCGCCGCTCGCGCCCGTGCGGATCGGGCAAAGTTGACCGGCTGCTTCTGACGATGCCCTCTAGAACTCATCCACCGTGCGGAGCAGTCTCGATGCCGCGCCACTCGTCCCGTCCGCTCCGCAGCCTGCTGTGCGGCGCCATCCTGGCGACCCTGCTCCCCGGCACGGCCGCCCATGCCGCCGGCCGCTGGTTCGCGGGGCCCCGCTCTGCCATGTCGCTCGGCACACCCCAGCGACAGGCTCCCTACGCGCCCGGCGCATCGCCCTACGTCACCGGCCACGGCACGCGGCCCAAATACTTCGTGCCCCCCACGAATCCCCGCACGCCGACCTGGAAAATGTATGGCACGCCCCCGGGGGTAGCCCCGGGCGATTGGCCGCGGTACGCTCCGTTGGGGTTCGGTGGGTATCGCTTTCCGGCCGCCGGCAATCAGGCGTATCGGTAGGCCGCTCACGTTTTCGCGCCGGCCGCGCCCAACCCGGCTCGGGTGCGGCATGAGTTGCGTCACTGGCGAAGGTCCGTGTCTTGGCCTTGCGTGCCTCGGCCAAGCCAGTCCGCATCCTCACGCCGACACCCGCGCCGGCCACTGCTGGTTTAGGTGGTGGACGATCCGCGAACACTCCGACAGTTTCGGGAGCGACGGGCGAAAAGCCGGTGCCTGGAGGGTGAGTTGCCGGATCTGCTCGAGGTGACCGAGTCGGGGCTCTACTGCCCACGGGGCGACTTCTACGTCGACCCGTGGCGCCGGGTGCCGCGGGCCGTCATCACCCACGCCCATGCCGACCACGCCCGGAGCGGCTGCGATCGCTACCTGTGCGCGGCGGCCGGCAAGACCGTGCTCCGCACGCGGCTCGGCGGCGCGGCCACGATCGACACGCTCCGCTACGGCGAGTCGCTGTCGATCAACGGCGTGAGCGTTTCGCTCCATCCGGCCGGTCACGTGCTCGGCTCGGCGCAGGTGCGGATCGAGCACGGGGGCGTCACGTGGGTCGTCACCGGCGACTACAAGCTCCAGGCCGACCCGACCTGCGCGGCCTTCGAGCCGGTCCGCTGCGACGTGTTCGTCACCGAGTCGACCTTCGGCCTGCCGGTCTACCGCTGGCAGGAGCCGGCCGTCGTCGCCGCGGAGATCGACGCCTGGTGGCGGATGAACCGCGACGCGGGCCGCACCAGCGTGATCCTCGCCTACGCGCTGGGCAAGGCGCAGCGGATCGCGGCCCTGGTCGACCCGACGATCGGCCCGATCGTGGGCCACGGGTCGGTGATGAAGCTGGTCGAGGCCTATCGCGCCAGCGGCGTGCGGCTGCCGTCGATCGACCGCGTGCCGCCACAGGCCCGCCGCGTCGGCGGCGGACGGGCGCTGGTGATCGCGCCGCCGAGCGTGCTCGGCAGCCCTTGGCTCAAGCTGTTCGGGGAATCGAGCGTGGCCATGGCATCGGGCTGGATGCTGCTGCGCGGCGTGCGCCGGCGGCGCGGCTTCGACCGGGGATTCGTCGTCTCCGACCATGCCGACTTCCCGGGCCTGCTCGCCGCCGTGGAGGCTTCAGCAGCCCGCCGCGTGCTCGCAACCCACGGCTTCGCCGATGCCTTTTCCCGCTTGCTCCGCGACCGGGGCCTCGACGCCGCCGTGCTGCCGACGCGGTTCGTGGGCGAGTCGGCCCCCGATCCGGCCGCGGTGGACGAAGAGACCGCGGACGAAGAGACCGCGGACGAGCCGGCCGCGGCCGAAGCCGCCACCGATGAGCCGTGATCGCAGTCGCTAGTCCAGGGGCATGAGCGGCACCGGCGCCGCGGGCGGGCCGGCACCGCGGACCACCGGCCGCGACCGGCGAACGGGGGGCCGAGGAAACGTGCCGGTGACCGCGGCTCCGCCCTTCGGCCCCCGACGGAACGACGTCACGACCTTCACCGGATCCCCCGACCGCAGCACGACGTAGAACCGATCCTCCTTGCCGTCCACGAGCGTCACGACCTCGACCTCCGTCGGATCGCCGCCACCCCAGTCGCGGTAGTGGTGGACGGCCACCGTGTAACGGCCCAACGGGGCCGCCCCGCGGCCCCAGAACACATTCTCCACGGGAGTCCGCGTCGTCGGCTGCACGTTGCGGTCCACGTCGAGGCAGCCGCCGGCGATGCCCACGCGGTTCATGAAGTTGATGATCGAGTTGCCGGGCCGCGGATCGAGCGGCTCGACCAGCACGTGGAGATCGATGTCGTTGACATTGCTCCACGCGATGGAGACCTGCACGTCGCCGGTCCCCGCGCCGGCGGCCTTGAGCCGGCGGCCGATCTCACCGCCGATCGCCGGGACGGCTCCCGCTCGATTGCCCACTCCCCCGGCGGCGCCGCCGGCCGTCGCCGGCACCGGCACGTCCACGAGCAGCGCCGTCGCATCGAGTGCGGCCGGCGGGTCCTCGATCGAGAACAGCGCCGGCTCGACCGCATCGACCTCGACGGGATCCAGCTCCATGGCGGCGGGTTCCGGTTTCGGTACGGGCGCGGCATCCTCCACGACCTTCAGTTCCGCAGGCTCGAAGGCGGGCAGTTCCAGCGTTGTGACGTCGGGCTCGATCTCCGCTCCCGCGGCCACGAAGTCGAGGGCGATGGCCGGCGGCCGCGGCAGGTCGGGCCGGATGACGATCACCGCCAGCAGGAGCAGCCCGGCGACGTGCAGGATCAGGCTTTGCACGAAGCCGGTGCGGTAGATCGTGAACACGAACTCATCGACGGCATCGACGAGCTGCCGCGGCATGCCGCGCTCGATGGACGCGCCAGCCAGCGTCGGGCGGGCCGGCGGAACGGGCGGCGGCTGGATCGCGGCCATGATCGTCTCCAAGCCTGTGCTCCCGCAGTGGGCTATCTGTCTGTCCGTGGAAAAAGTCATCCTCGACCTTTTCCCACGCGATCGACCGCAGGAAACGCCGAGGGTTTTCTCGTTCGATGGCCATCGCGTCCTGCTCGGGCAGACTTGTTCGACAGTCTGCCAACCAGCCCCAAGTCGACACGATCGTCGCAGCACCGTCCAGTTGACCGTAGACGCCCCCTTCGTGCCCTCGTCCACGCGGCCGAAAGGCCGTGGACTTTGTGCCAGGCACAGCCGGATGGCATGATGCGTATGGCGGAATCTGGCCGCCGGTCCGCGCCGATGAAACGCTTCACCGAACTCTACTGGCGGCTCGACGCCACCTCCCGCACCACCGAGAAAGTCGACGCCCTGCGGGAGTACTTCGCGTCGGCCCCGCCCGACGACGCGGCCTGCGCCCTGGCGGTGCTGTCCGGCGGCCGGCAGCTGCGGGCCGTCTCCACGACCCAATTGCGGGCCTGGGCGGGCGAGGTGAGCGGCCTGCCGCCGTGGCTCGTGGAGGAGTGCTACGCCCATGTCGGCGACCTCGCCGAGACGCTGGCCCTCGTGCTGCCCGACGCGCCGACCGCGGCAAGCGACGATCCGCCGCACGGCGCCGCGGAAGACGCTGGCCTCGCGGAGATCATGCGGACCACGATCCACGGGCTGCGGTCGGCCGACGAGGCGCACAAGAAGGACGTCGTGCTCGCGGTCTGGCAACGGCTGGCCCCGCGGGAGCGGATCGTGTGGCACAAGCTGCTCACTGGCGGCTGTCGCGTCGGCGTGTCGCGCACGCTCGTCGCCCGGGCGCTCGCCGAGATGGCGGGCGTCGAGCCGGCCGTGATGGCCCATCGACTGATGGGCGGTCATGTGGCCGATGGCGCCGCCTTCACGCGGCTGCTGGCCGCCGAGCCGGGGCCGGCCGACGCCCGGCGGCCCTATCCTTTCTTCCTCGCGTCGGCCCTCGACCGCACGGCGCCGCCCGAGGTGGCCGCTGACCTCGGCCCCGTGGATGCATGGCAGGCCGAGTGGAAGTGGGACGGCATGCGGGCGCAGCTGGTGTGCCGCGGCGCTGACGTCACGGTCTGGAGCCGCGGCGAGGAGCCCGTCAACGAGGCCTTCCCCGAGGTGGTGCGGGCGGGGGCGATGCTCCCGGCCGGCACCGTGCTCGATGGCGAGCTCCTCGCCGTCCGCGACCGGCGGCTGCTCGGCTTCACCGCGCTCTCGAAGCGGGCCGGCCGGCGCCGGGTGACCAAGAGCATCCTCGCCGCCATGCCGTGCGCGTTCGTCGCCTACGACGTGCTGGAGGCCGACGGCACCGACCTGCGACCGCGGCCGCTCGCCGAGCGGCGGGCGGTGCTCGACAGGCTCGTGCCCCACTGCTTCGCGGAACTGCTGGCCGGCGGCACGACGGCGGCCGAAAGCGAGGGCATCTTCCGGTCGCCGGTGGTGAGCGGGGCATCGTGGGAGGCGCTCGCCGCCCGCCGGGCCGAATCCCGCGACCGCGGCGTGGAGGGGCTGATGCTCAAGCGGCTGGCCAGCGGCTACGGCGTGGGCCGCGTCCGCGGCGACTGGTGGAAGTGGAAGATCGAGCCGCTGGAGATCGACGCCGTGCTCCTCTACGCCCAGGCCGGCCACGGCCGCCGGGCCGGCCTGCACAGCGACTACACGCTCGGCGTCTGGCACGACGGCCGGCTCGTCACCATCGCCAAGGCCTATTCGGGCCTCTCCGACGCGGAGATCGTCGAGGTGGACCGGATTGTCCGGGCGACCACCTTGGAGAAGCACGGCCCCGTGCGCATCTGCATGCCCAGGCTGGTGTTTCAACTGGCCTTCGAGGGCGTGGCCGCCTCCACGCGGCACAAGTCGGGCGTGGCGGTCCGCTTTCCGCGGATCGTCCGCTGGCGGCGGGACAAGGAGCCCGCCGATGCCGGCCACCTCGCCGACTTGAAGGCCATGATCGACGCCGGCCAGCCGCCGTGATCCCGGCTCGAGCGGATGCGAACGAAGGTGGAGCGGTTCCCGAGCACCTTGAGAAAGGGAGGCGAGGGGGTCGGCGAACGCTCGACGAGCGTGTGGCCGCCGCGGCCACAGCGAGGCGACTTTTGCCGCCCCCGAAGCCGGTGCTCCACCACATTCGAATGTGCTCTCGCCACCGCCGGCCTTGTGCATCTTGCCCCGCCCACCGGGCCGCATGCACGGATCGCAACGATTCTCATTCCCCGTGCCGGATGTGCCGAATGATTCGGGGGACGACCGCTCGTGGAGCGAACTGCCGGGATGGGGGGAGAATTGGAATCCATGCGTCGCAACGCCCGTGCTCTCGCAGCGCTCCTGATCGGCACCGCGTTGGCGGTGAACACGCCCCTGCCGGCGGCCGAGCCGGAGGCCTATGCGATCGCCGATGTGCTCTTCCTGCAGCGCGACAACCAGTCCACCGACCAGCCGCTCGCGGCGAGCGCCGGCAACGCGATCCTCACGACGAGTCAGTTGCAGTTCCCCACCCAGCCGGGCCTGCGGCTGTTCTACGGCAGCGTCAACGACGGCGACGCGGGCTGGGAGGTGGGCTACCTGGGCGTGTGGAACATGTTCGCCTCACGGACCGCCGGCGGCCCCGACGACGTGCAGGCGCAGGATCCGCTCGCCCTGCTCGTGCCCGAGTTCAACGGCCGCGGCCTGGCGCGGGCGACCTACGCCGCGACGCTCAACTCGATCGAAACGAACGTCTTCACACGGGCCGCTGACGGCGGCTACCGCCGCGACGCGGCCGAGCCGTGGCGGCGGTGCGACGGGTACTGCCGCGGCACGTTCGACTGGCTGGCGGGCTTCCGCTGGGCCGGTCTCGACGAGTCGGCCGGCCTCACGCTCACCGGCGGCGGCAACCCGCTGCCGGGCGTCTATTCCCTCCGCAGTTCTTCAAACCTGTTCGGCGGCCAGCTCGGCGGCCGCGGCCGGATGGAGTGGGAGCGGTGGGCGGTCGAGGGCTGGGCCAAAGCGGCACTGTGCGGCACGGCGATGTCCCAGTCCCAGGATCCGATCGTCGACGCGGCCGTGCCCGACCCGCCGATCCGCCCCGCGCAGTCTTCCAATGAAGGGGGCGTGGGCTTCATCGGCGACATCAACGCCACGCTCGTCTATCGCCTCACCGAAACCTGGGGCCTGCGGGCCGGCTACAACCTGATCTGGCTGTCGGGCGTGGCGCTGGCGCCCAACCAGTTCGATTTCGGCGCGGCAAGCACCAGCGGCAGCGGCCTCAACGGCGGCGCGGGGCTGTTTCTCCACGGCGCCAGCCTCGGCCTCGAGGCCCGCTGGTAGCGGTTCTACAAACGCACGTCGGTCCCCGGGTTTGCACCCGGGGCTTCCCGACGCACCGTCCACAAAAAGCCCCCGGCGGAAGCCGGGGAGCATGATTCACGCGAACCCGCGGCATCGTGCCGCGGTTCGCTTGGCGGGCCGCCGCCCGCTACCGGGCAAACCGGCCATCCGGGCCTGACGCTTACACAAAAAGCCCCCGGCGGAAGCCGGGGGACTCCGCGTCGCAGCTCTTCCCATCTGCCATGCCATATGGGTTCGAACCGGGAAAGCGCCCCCGGTCGTGCGGCATGGACAGCGGGGTGGTTTTCGTACCCGGTGTCCCCGGGTTTCCACCCGGGGCTTCCCGACGCACCGTCCCCAAAAAGCCCCCGGCGGGAGCCGGGGAGCACGGTCAGAGACCGCCGCTACAAGGGGCAAACCGGCCCGCCCTCGAAGGCGTCAGGTCGTCGCCAGCAACTGGACGTCGAACACGAGCGTGGAGTTCGGGGGGATGTTCGGCGGGCTGCCCACCGCGCCGTAGGCGAGGTTTGCCGGGATGATGAGCTGCCGGCGACCGCCCACCCGCATCGACGCCAAGCCCTCCGTCCAGCCGGCGATCACCCCGTTGAGATTGAACTGGGTGCCATTGTTGCCGTCGAACCGCGTGCCGTTCAGCAGCCTGCCCTCGTAGTTGACCGTCACCCGTGCGGTCGATGATGACGGCCGGGCCCCCGTGCCGACCACGAGATCGCGATACTGCAGACCGCTGGCCGTGGTGACAATGGCCGGGTTCGACGCCGCGCCGGCCGCGTCCACGCGGCCCGCGAGCGGCGTCAGGCTGCCGAGCGCGAGCCCCGCGGCCGAGAACCGGCGCACGGCTTCTCCGGCCTGGGCGACGAGGAACTCGTCGGCGCGACCGTCACCGTCGGTATCGGTGGCCGTGGTGACCGTCGGCTCGGTGCCACGACCGGCGAACGCGGTGAATGCGGCGAGGCGGGCGTTCGCCGCGGAACCGACGCGGCCGTCATACACCTCCACCCGTCCGCCGCCCCGCCGGCCGGCCGAGACGATGACGTCCGGCACGGAATCGAGGTTCACGCGGGCCGCCGCCACAGACACGCCGCCGAACGCCGTCGGCGTGAACGGCCGGATCGTGTCGATCACGGGCGCCGCCGGGGTGGAGAGGTCGCGCACCTGCACCTCGGCTGCGACCGTCGGCCCGCTGCCGATCAGCAGCTCCGCCCGGCCGTCGGGCACCGTGGCATCGACGGTCGTGCCGCCGGAGAACGTGCCGAGGTCGGCGAAGGCGACGGTCGCGCCGCCGAGAGAGGTCGCCGCGAACGGCCGGATCACGCGATACGGAGCGTTTGCCACCGGATCGGCGCCGGCCTGCCCGCGGAACACGCGCACCTCGCCGTCACCGCTGGCCTTGGCCGCCACGAAGTCGAGCCTGCCGTCACCGTCCGCGTCGCCGACGTCGATGTTCAAGCCGCCCCGCCAGGCGGCGCCGAAGGGCAGCGCACGGTACTGTGGCAACTCGGCGCCGTCGAGCGTGAAGACGCGGATCTCACCGGCCCGACCCCGGCCCGCCGCCGTGACGATCTCGGGCCGGCCGTTGCCATCCACGTCGGCCAGCACCGTCTGCACGCCCCCGCGGAAGCCCGGCTCATAGGCGAAGAACCGCGCCCGCTCCACACCGGTGGCCGGATCGACCACGCGGACCGCCGAGGTGCTCGCCGCCCCGCTGTCGTCAGTCACGACCAGCGGCCGAGCGACGAACTGGAGCGTCTCGCTGGCGGCGTTATTGGCGGTGTTGGTGTCGCCGGCCACGGACACGCTCGCGGTCGACGTGAGCGGGCCGCTCGCAGCGGTGCCGATCGTCGACACGACGGTGAACGTGGCGGTTCCGCCGGCGGGCAGCGTCACGGTGCCCGCGACGTTGCCGGCGCCGACCGCGGGCCCCGAGCCACCGGCCGAATAGGCGGCCGTCCACGTGCTCCGCGTGATCTGGCTGGCGAGCGTGGTGGACACGGCCGCTCCCGTCGCCGTCACGTCGCCGGAATTGACCACCGTCACCGTGTAGGTGACCTGGCTGCCAGGCATGTACCACACGTGCGCGGAGTCGAGGGCGACACCGAGATCGGCCGCCAGCAGCGCGCGGGCTTCGAGCGGCTCATGCCCCACCCCCAGGCCCAACCGCTCCCAGGAACCGAGGGTACGCCCCCGCCGTGGCGGCTTTTTGCCGCGGCGAATCGGCCTGCAATGGGAGTCTGACGGCTGGGCAAAAGGCATCGTGGGTCGCTCCGGGGGACGGAGGCTATACGATGAACGGTAGTTCGCGGTTCGCAGCAGGTCCATTTTTCGGCTGAAAACGTGCCGGCGGTGCAGGGAAACGTCGCCGGCCCCTTCATCCGGCCGTGCAGGGAGAGCCCTGGTGACGAGCAAGGCCAAAACCCGGACGCGGCGGGCCAGAGCGACCCCGGCGGGCCACACGCCGGCAGACCCGCCGGCTCGGGAACGCTTTCGGGCGTGGTTCGCCGCCCAGGGCTGGGAGGTTTTTCCATTCCAGGAGCAGGTGTGGCGGGAGGCCGCGGCCGGCACCAGCGGCGTCCTCCACGCGCCGACCGGCACGGGCAAGACCCTCGCCGCCTGGCTCGGCGCGGTCGCCCGGGCGGAGGCGGTGGCTGCGCCCGTGAACCCGCGGCGCGGTCCGCTGGTGGTGTGGGTCACGCCGCTCAAGGCCCTCGCCGCCGACACGGCGCTGGCCCTCGAGGAACCGCTCCACGGCGCGGGCCGCGTGGTGCAGGGCTGGAGCGTAGGAGTGCGCACCGGCGACTCGTCGGCAGCCGACCGGCGCCGGCTGCGGGCCCGGTGGCCCACGGCGCTCGTCACCACGCCCGAGTCGCTCTCGATCCTGCTCTCGCTCGACGACGCCCACGAGATCTTCGCCGACCTGCAGACGGTGGTCGTCGACGAGTGGCACGAACTCCTCTCCACGAAGCGCGGCGTGCAGACGGAACTCGCGTTGGCCCGGCTGCGGTCGCTGCGGCCGGAGATGGTGTCGTGGGGCCTGTCGGCCACGCTCGCCAATCTCGACGATGCCGTCGCGGCGCTCGTCGGCCCGCCCCGCGCTGCCGCCGCCCGCCTCGTCTCGGCCCACGTGCCGCGGCCCCTCAAGATCGAGACGCTGATCCCCGATCGCATGGAGCGGTTCCCGTGGGCCGGCCACATGGGCATGCGGCTCCTGCCGCAGGTCGTGGCGACCGTCGAGCGGGCCGCGACCACGCTCGTGTTCACGAACACCCGCTCGCAGGCCGAGCGCTGGTTCGAGGCAATCGCGGCGGCCCGGCCCGACTGGCGGAAGGCGATCGCCCTGCACCATGGCTCGGTGGACCGCGACCTGCGGACAAAAGCGGAGGCAGGCCTCCGCGCCGGAAAACTGAAATGTGTCGTCGCCACGTCGAGCCTCGACCTCGGCGTGGACTTCGGTCCCGTCGAGCAGGTCCTGCAGATCGGCAGCCCGAAGGGCATCGCCCGCCTCCTGCAGCGGGCCGGCCGCAGCGGCCATGCGCCCGGCGCCGTCGGCCGGCTGGTGTGCGTGCCGACGCATGCGCTCGAACTCATCGAGTGTGCCGCCGCGCGGCGGGCGGCCGAGGCGGGCACGGTCGAGGCCCGTCCCCCGCTCACCGCCGCGCTCGACTGCCTCGCCCAGCACATCGTCACCGTGGCCTGCAGCGGCGGCTTTCGCGAAGCCGAACTGCGGGCCGAGGTCCAGGGCACGCGGGCCTTCGCCGACCTCGACGACGCCTCCTGGCGGTGGGCGCTGGACTTCGCGGCCCGCGGCGGGCCGGCCCTGGCCGCCTATCCCGATTACGCCCGGATCAAGGAACGCTTCGGCCGCTGGTACGTCGCCAGTCGGGCGATCGCGCGGCGGCACCGGATGGCGATCGGCACGATCGCCGGCGACGCGACGGTGGAGGTGAAGTGGGTTCGCGGCGGTCGGCTCGGCACGGTGGAGGAGTCGTTCGTCTCGCGGCTCAAGGAGGGCGATCGCTTCCTGTTCGCCGGTCGCCCGCTCGTGCTCTTTCGGTTCGACGGCCTCACCGCCTGGGTGAAGCGGGCGCGGACCACCGCCCCCCTGCAGGTGCCGCGTTGGAACGGTGGCCGGATGCCGCTCTCCACGCTGCTCTCGTCGGCGGTGCTCGACCTCGTGGCCGGCGCGACCTCCCCCGGCGGCGGGCGGCACGCGCCGCGGGAAGTGGCCGCCGTGCTGCCACTGCTCGCCGTGCAGTCGAAGTGGAGCCGGCTGCCCGACGCCGACACGCTGCTGGTGGAGCGGTGGCAAGGCCGTGACGGGCTGCACTTCTTCCTCTTCCCCTTCGCGGGGCGGCTCGTGCACGAGGGGCTGGCGGCGCTCGTCGCCTGGCGGATCGCCCGCAGCAATCCGGCCACGCTCACGATGGCCGTCAACGACTGGGGCTTCGAACTGGCGGGCCGCGACGCCTTCGCGGCCGACCCGCGGGCCTGGCGGCGGCTGCTCTCCCCCACGAACCTGCTCGACGACCTGCTCGCCTGCATGAACGGCACGGAGATGGCGCGGCGGCACTTCCGCGAGATCGCCCGCGTGGCCGGGCTCGTGCAGGGCGGCCGGCGGAGCGACCGGCAGACGCAGGCCTCGGCCGGGCTGATCTTCGACGTGCTCGCCGAGCACGACGCCGACAACATGCTCCTCGCCCAGGCCCGCCGCGAGGTGCTGGAGCGGCAGTTCGAGTTTCGCCGGCTGCACGATACGCTCGAGGCGGTCGCGACGCGGGACATCCGCATCGTGGAGACGCCCCGGCTTTCGCCGCTGGCGTTTCCGATCTGGGCGGAGTTCGTCCAGTCGCGGCTGACGACGAAGGACTGGCTCACCCAGATCGCCGACATGGCCCGCGACCTGGAGCAGGCGGCCGACGGCTGACCGCGGCCGGCGCACGGAGGATGCCCATGCAGATCGCCATCGCCACGCCGGCGGAAGCCGGCCACACGGAGGCCGGTATCGCTCTCCTACCGGGCCGTGCCGCCTTTCTGCCCGCGTCCGCCACGCTCCTCGTCGCCGACCTGCACCTCGGCAAGGCGGCGACTTTTCGTAAGGCCGGCATCCCCGTGCCCGAGGGCTCGTCCCAGGCCGACCTCGCCCGCCTCGCACGGCTCGTCCACGAAACCTCCGCCCGGCGGCTCGTGATCGTGGGCGATCTGTTCCACGCGAAGAGCGGCTGCACGGATCGCGTGTTCGCCGAGTTCACCGCGACGCGGCGGCAGTTCACCGCGACGGAGGTACTGCTCGTGATCGGCAACCACGACCGCACGCTCGGGAAGGTGCCGGCGACGCTCGGCATCGACGCCTGCCTGCCGCATCTGGCGGATGGCGAGTGGCACTTCGTGCACGAGCCGTCCGCGCCGCTCACCTGCTCCGACCACGCCGGCTTCACGATCTCGGGGCATCTGCACCCCACGGTCTCGATCCGCTCACCCGGCGGCGACCAGATCGCCGATCGCTGCTTCGTGGCCGAAGCCACCACGCTCGTGCTGCCCGCCTTCGGGTCGTTCACCGGCGGCCACCGCGTGACGCCCGCCCCGGGCCTGCGGCTGTGGATCGCCCGCGA